>Ga0163151_10000025_pt1 | contig 253074 bp, 250 predicted proteins | sample OliLakLV19MP5IB2_FD_145596 | JGI IMG/M metagenome (GOLD analysis project Ga0163151, IMG submission 145596) | Freshwater microbial mat bacterial communities from Lake Vanda, McMurdo Dry Valleys, Antarctica - Oligotrophic Lake LV.19.MP5.IB-2 | ecosystem: Environmental > Aquatic > Freshwater >...
CTCTTTATATAGAAAGCACTACTGAGATAGGTAATCTATAAATTTCTTGTTTATAGATTATTAAATTTTATTATTTATAGTTTTAATTGTTTTCCTATTTTTATGAAGAGGTGATAGCTCATTAGTATTCCGAATACCAAAAGTAGGATTATAAGAAAGATAAACGTGAATAAACCACCAAATTGCAGTTGGTAGCCAATTGGTGCATGAAAAGTTAAGCGCCAATTTCTCTGAGAGAAATCGATATCTATAGAATGGGTAAAACCATTTCCGGGGGTTGAATGCTCCATTGAAGTATAAATAACATTTGGGTTTTGTAGATCAGTTATATCGCTTATTTCTAGATGTATGTCAGGTGCAACTTGATAGTTGGAATAGAATGTTTGAATCATATGTTTTAGGGGAAAGGTTAGTGCAACGACTCCGCGGATATTCTCTATTCTTTCTTGTTCTGTTGTCACAGGTTTTAGATATTTATAAATTGGTAGATATATAATAATGGACTTTTCAAGACTAATATTCTTATCTAATAGGTCTACAGCAATAGTTGCTGTCGAGTTTCCAGTTCGGATTGCTTTATGTATTGCTTCGAAACGTTCTTTACTGCCAGTGGGGTTTAGTCCGACAGTACGCCTATTCTCTAGACTAGGGTATGCGTAGGTAAAAATATAATTTTGTTCATACTTTTCCGTTGGGTATATTTTATGGGTGATCTTTGAATTCTGATACAGAAGATTCAATTTCTCTTGGTAACCATCCACCTCAGCAAGGGGTACTTTGTGAAGATATCCAATTGCAAGTACATCTGGATACCGGGTTTCAATTGCCATTGATTCCATATGATTATCCCATTCAGTAATTGTTAGATCTTTATCTGTAGTAAGTATTGACCTGAGTGTAAAAAGGATATTATTATAATTATCCATTTCAGTTTCCATTTTTATGACCTCTTCTACTGTCCTCCTGTTAAACTCGGTCTGTCTTTCTGCTAACCGAAGTGTCGTTAATCCTACAATGATGAGGGTGCAGAGAGTAGTGTAAAGCATGATAAATACGATAAAGTATCTATATTCTGATATTCTATTTATAAATTTACTATTTTGCATGATTGGACTTCTTGTAGAATCGAATAATTAACATGAGAGAGAGAGCACCAATACAGGCTGTTGTAAATATAATAATAACAGTAAAAAGGATATAATCTCGAGATTGATCAGAATTCTCTATACCCAGTACTCTCCCAATTGGGCTCCAAAGAAATTCCTGTTCAGCGCTTGCGAGAGCTTCGGCAGCAAAACCTGGAAGAATTGGGGCAATGGCATTAGTTAGAGGAGCTTGAGGATTTATCGTTGTTTGAGGAGTAACTCCTTCATTAGTGTCTGTAAATGACGTACAACCTGTATCTGAGGCAAAATCGATTAATCCGTTATTGTCATTATCTATACCGTCATTGCATTCAGTAAGTGGATAAATGGCCTGTTGGAAAGAACTCGAAGTTGCATGTATTCTTGCACTGAATAATAGGATTAATGAAAAACTAAAAAAGACAGATATTCCTAAAATTCGCATAAATTTTTCAATGATACTTCTCAATTTGCTGCAACTGTAAGATTAGTGTTTAAAGAATAAGTTCCCGGGATTTGTCCTATTGGTATAGTTTGTTGTACCATAATGCCAGTAATATCCCAGTAGCAATTGGTTTGAGCACTAGAGCTTGCTTGTGCAACGACTATACTATCCACAGATCCTTGTAGGAAGGCAGAGTTCGAACCAAGAGTAATACCAGTTAAGGAACATCCCACTTGCGGAGTTATTGTTGCTCCCGAAAAATCAAATGAAAGTTGTCCTGCAACTGCATCTCCATCTATACCATCGTCGCAACCATTTGGAGTGCCAGATGAATCATTATAATCGTAACTGTCTCCACCACTTGTCCAAGAAGCCGAAATCCCAGAAACAGCTGCTATAGATAAAACCCATGAAGAAGTATTACTTATATTATAGACTCTTATTTTCTCGGTAGAAATTCCAAATGTACCAGAGGAAGTCTGACAAGAAAATCCAACCTGTGAACCACTAAAAGCAATGCCAGGAGAGGCAATAGATGCCCCAGAGCTGTCTACAATGTCTGTTGAGAGGATTCCAGTATTTGGGTTAAGATATCGTATAGAACCCATGACAAAATCCCAATCCCTTATGGCACCTGCCGCTATAGCTGTTGAAGTAGTCGTGTGTAATTTAAATAACAAGGTGTTATTTGTAGAAATATGGTTATTGGCATCTATCAAAATCTCACTTCCGCTGAATGAGTCACTTGTTGTATAGTTTATTCCAGTATTTGTAAATCCGCTTCCTGTCCACCCAGATATCCCATTACCACCTCCATTCAAAGCACTTAAAGTGAGAGAAATTGTTGCAATATTGGATCTTAATCTTGTTGCCCATCCTACAGCGGTAACTGCCATGTTTCCCGTGGGAGTAATAGAGATAGGAACCTCACTTGCTACTGCAGCTTCAGCATTTACTCCATCAAAGTCATTGTCTCTGGCATAGAAGCCACTAGGATATTCTAAAACTGTTGTTGATTGCCATGTAGAAGTAGATGCGGTTGCAGCAGTATCAACATCGCTTACTGTGCGTGTATTCGTACAATCTGAAGCCGTTCCCGTACCAAAAGATATCTCACAGCTTGCATTGCTAGTATTTGTAGCTCCAATCATAATATATAGACGATCGACGGAGAGAGTGAAAGCATTGCTTGTTGCAGTATTCATTCTTACGCGGATTTCACCACCCTGAAGATAATCACTTAGAGTAATATTATTAAGGGCAAGAGAGTAAGTTGAATCTGTTGTGCAGACTGTTGGTGTTAACGGAGAGGCATTAATAGTAGTCCAAGAGGTAGTTGTAAAGTTATATGCCGAAAAAGTAAAAGTTAGCCCGACATTTGAGGCACATATCTCTGGTTTTACTAGGATTGTATTTGCTCCTGTAAAAGACTTCACATTTGTAAGGCTATATTGAATATCAAGAGGATTTGATACTGCATTGGTAAAAACTATTTTTGTGCCATCAGACCCAGTTGTTCCAATAATCGAATTACCCGACCCAGTTATACTGGCAGCATAAGAATTAAGTCTGCTTATTTCAGAAGTACTGTAAGTAGGGTCAATAGCTACCTCAATTTGTACAAAATCAATTCTTAATTGCACTGCAGAATTTATTGCAGAATAGACTCTTGTGAGAACTCGATCATCCGAGGATCTTACAAAGTTTGTTAGTGGCGTGCTTATTTTAACCCCAGGTGGAGTTGTAGTATTCCAGAAATAACCATCGTATATATGATAGTTTACTGTCGTGTCTGACGTAACAGTTGACTGTGTATTTAGAGGATGTAGAGTGCGCCAGCCTCCACCAGTACATTCAGTATCCGCAGAATTATTTATTCCTGTTGCAGATGTCCAATCGCAAATTTGTACAACGTAGTTATTGGCAGTTGTTATATTCGCCATTTCTGTGCGAATAATAATTTTATTAGCCCCGTAGAGATCAACGTTATCAAAATATAACTGTGCATTTAATCCAGTAACTGCCCTTTGGACAATCCAATAATTAGAGCTTCCATTCGTTGCGCTATCATTGCCAAGTGTACCTTTCCAAGAGCCAGTATTTTTTTTTCCGGTTGCTACTTCGGTTCCAGTAATAAGAACTCCACCAGAAGGAGTATGAGTTCCTTTAAGTGTGCTTCTCCCAATATCTTCAATCCAGCGAATACTCATCATTGCAAAAGCCCAATCTCTTGTTCCTGGATTAGTTGTTGTACCTGCAGAGGTGCGAGTTCGTAGATTTGTTTTTCCAACGACTGTGTCAACCATTTTAGGTGAGTTTATTTGTAATTCTGGGATTGTCCATGTATCGAACCATGAGTAGGTCGTTAATGCATTAGTATCTGTTCCTGGTGTTACTGTCCAACCACTTACTCCCGTTGCTCCGGAATAATCTCTAATCCCAAGATCCATTGTTTGGGCAACACTATTAGATCGATACTTCACTGCATAGTGAATACCTGTAATTGTCATTGAAGATGTTGGGGCTACTGAAAAAGATAAATTCTGGGCAGTTGCATATTCTGCATTTACCGCATCATCATCGTTGTCTAGAGAATAAAAGGAAGCCGGGTATTCTAGCGCGGCACTGGCTTGCCAGGTAGAAGTTGATGGAGTAGCAGTTTTTACATCTTTTATTTGCCTCGTATTTGTACAGTTTGTTGCTGTTCCAGTTCCAAAAGATATTTCACAATCTGCAGAATCAGAATTAACCGATCCAGTCATCATATAAACTTTATCAATCTGCGTATTATAGACAACACCTGGAGTATTGGAGAAAATACGGAATCTAACATCCTTTGTATTTGAAATATAATCACTTATGTTGAAACTCACAATACTTGTTGAATTAAATGAGAGTGCATAGTCAGTATCAGTTCCACAAACACTTGGAGTATAAGGAGTCGATATTTGAGTCCAGGAGGAAGTTGTAAAATTATACAAGGAGAAAGTAAGTGTTAGCGCGACATTCGAGACACACAGTTCTGGAGATATAAGAAGTGTATTCATTCCAGAATAACTTCGAACATCTTTAAAGGTAAAGTATGTATCTAAAGCAGTTGAGATACTAGGCATTGGGACAGTAAGACGGTTATCATCACTCGAGGTAAGAGTTGTATAGTTTGAACCTATGAGATTCGCTACCGAATTTATTGTTGTACCAGAAGCCGTCAGAGTAATCGCGGCAGACTCGTAAAGTGGGTCAATAGCTGGCTCAATTTTAATATAATCAATATTGTATTGTGTTATTGCGCTTACTGCAGAGTACGTTCGGATCATTACGGTATTATTGCTACTGCTATTAATGAAATTAGCCAACGGTGTAGGAATAACAGTTCCAGGTGAAGGAGCAGCAACCCAGAAATAACCATCATAGATTTCGTATACTCTTAGTGTATCTGCTGTGTTGGTGTGGTTTGTCTTTCGTGGTTGCAATGTTCTCCAACCGCCACCTGTACAATAAATATCGGCAACATTGTCAACACTAGTAGATGAACTCCAATCACAGATCTGATGTATATATGTCGTAGCAGTGGTTACATTGGCATCCTCAATAGTAATAAGTAGTTTATTTGCATTACTTAGTTGAATATTTGGAAATGAAAAATTAACATCGAGACTTGGTGTCGTTGCGGTTCGGGTAATCGACCAAAAAGCATTATCAGATGCCAAGGTACCTCTCCATGAGGCTGTATTTTTGTTTGAAGTAGCTAAAGATGTCCCAACAACAAGAGTTGAGCTCTGTGCGAGCATATTCGAATGAGCAGAAGCAGAAGGAATTCCGGGTATATTTATAAGTGAATGTAGTTGGATTAATGAGAATAATGCAAAGATCCAGAAAATAAAAATAACGACTCTTAATACAGGTTTGTAGTGAACTTTTCTCATAAACGGTTAAGCACTCCGTTTAAGTATTTTTTCAGTATTGCGAATTCGAGGTGGAACAAGAAGGCTCATCCCATTCTTTAATGTATACGGTTCTTTTATCTTATTAATCTGAGCAATCTTTTTCCAAGAAATTGAATATTTTTGTGCAATTGTCTGAATATTATCATCTTCGGTAACAGGTATTTTTTCCCAGGTTTTTTTAACAGATTGAAAGAAGAGTAATCTTTTTACAAAAATGCCACCTAAGATCAATATTGTAACAATAAGAATGATATACATTACTAGGTAGTTTATTGTAGGTACAATAAAAACATAATCTGAGGAAGTAGAAATAAGCTTTTTTGGATTTGGGGAATTAATTCCAATTGATGCACTGGCACTTTCATCATAGCTAATCGTGCTTATAACTCGATAGAATCCACCAGTTTCATCTATGGGAATATCGAAGTTATACGTTGAAAGCTCACCGCGTAATATTGGATATTGATTGTCTACGACCTGTGTCTTTGCACCAAAAATTGATTCAGTAGTGATATTTACTGAAGTATCAATTGAAACATTGCCACTGCTTTTTACGTAGACTGTTGATTTTATTTTATTATCCTTTACAGTGGTGTCCACTTTCTCTAATGAGAGTACTCGTATTTGTTCCCCAGGAATTGTGACCGCGACTCGGACGCCTGTTCTAAAAGAGAGCGATACTCCTCCCTGAGAAGACGAGGATGTTTTTTCTTGAATAAGAATGCAGCCATTTTGTTCGCCAACTTCAGGGTTTTCTGGTGCAGTAATCGTAAAGTCTACAACTGTATTTGTACCCGCATTTAAAGTAACCTCACTTTTTTCAAGTGATATCCAATTTCCAACACCTTTCTTTTCGTCAGCTAATTGTGCACAAGCAAAAGAACCATCCGAAGATCTTTGAGAATCTGTTGCATAAAGGAGTAGTGTCTTTTTATCTCGTGTATTATTTACGACCAAGAGACCATCTTTTTTAGATGCTTTAGGTTCTAAAGTAAAGATGTAAATGGATTCTGTTCGAGAGTTATTTGGATCGGGGAATGCTGGTTTTCCACCAATACCACCATACTCAAGCGCAAAGACGTTGGAAAATGAAGAAACAAAAACACTAATTAATATGAGGAGTAGTAATATTTTCTTTCTTCTTAACATCATAAACGATACTATTCCTTTAATTTGCAATAATTGAAACAACCATATTCAATGCATAATCTGCAATTGCTGGTTGTTCGGCAGGAATCTTTTGGCTGATAGATACACCTTGTAATTTCCAATCACCAATATCATTAGATGAAGATGTTGCATTGAGAAGAGTAATACTATCTGTAGTACCTTGTACAAAGCTAGATGAGCTTCCTTTTGTGATATTCGTTGTGACACAAGATGCACAACTTCCTATTGCTAAGGTACTAACACTTGCGTCAACAGTCATTTGACCACCCACAATATCAGCATCTACTCCGTCAGTACATCCTGAACTCGTAGAGTCATTAAAATCGTAGGTAGAGCCTGTTCCTGTCCACAACGCTGTTGTAGCACTTCCTGCAATACTCATTACCCAACCATTGTCTGCAGCATCTGGGTTTTTTACATAAATCTGCTCTGTCGTTGTTCCAAAAGTAGAAGTGTTTGTTTGACAAGCAAAGTTAAAAGTGGTCGCTGGAAATACTACTGAAGGGCTACCAACAGTAACATATGAAGCATCAACAATATCAACGCTTAGTACACCAGGGTTAATAACTTGTGTAAAGTTTGAAGTAGAAGATGCAAAAGCGTCTTTAATAAAAAGAGACATAATTAGGATTCCGATAACAGTAATGGAAAAAAGGGTAGATTTCTTGAACATGGCAGTTAATAAAAATTGAATTATCATATATTTTTATCAGAAGATGTAAAAGTATGCAAGGAAATATGATTACTTATTAAGGATGTAAAACCAAGTCAATAATTGTAAGACAAAGCAAATAAGACTATAGATGCTTATAAAAAGGGGAGTGATGGTAAGAGTGAAATGAAGCACAGCAGTAAAAGCAAATGAGTTAATAATCATTAAAATGAGAGCCATTATAAAGGAAATATTAAATACGCCATCTCTTGAAGGGATAGTACTTGTCTTCCAAAGGAATGCTTTTTCTAGATCAGGGATATTTTTTACATAAAATTCTTTAATATGATTCATAGACCGAACACTACTTTCCCATGCAGAACGTAGTTTTATTAACTGCACAATTGCCAGTATTCCTATAATAAAAAGTATGAAGAATATAAGTGCAAAGAGTGTAGGGCTAATAGAGAGGTTAAATATCGGTGCAAGTAAAGATGCACCTAATGTAAGCAGGTTCGCAAAGACAAAATTAAATATTCTCACACGGTCTTCGTTAGCTTGGAATGCATTTTGTGAAGCGTAATTAAACTCAGCAATAAGTATAGTGTCTGCGTTGAGTTTTTCTGTTTGTTTAAGCTCTTTCATATCCATAAAGGAGATTATACAATAAAACCGCAGATACACAGAATCTTTCTAGCATGCAGGAGCAGTGATATCGCCACTTCTAACTGCTGGGGGAGTGGAAAAGTTCTTTTTGTAATGCACATAGAAATAATATTTCGTACCAGCAGTAATTGTATAAAGACTACCTACCCAGCTACCATAAGTTTTGACATATGAAGGAAGTGGACTAGAAGGTGCAAATGTAACAGAATTGTTTTCCCATCCTTCGACTGTTTGATAGTCATGATCATCTAATGAACCAGCAGCAATATCAGGGTTAGTGCTCATCCGTATATCGTACTCAGGTTGTACAGGGTCATCGTAGGAATTATTAACTGGATAAGTAACAATAATTTGTGGTTTACCTGCTGTACATCGTGTTACTAATGTAAAACTTGAAGGTGGAACTGAAGTGTTTGTTGGGGTAAGGCTTGGAGTTGCAGTGACTGTCGGGCTTGGAGTTGCGGTAATAGTAGCAGAGGGTGTCGCACCTTTATTAATATTTACCGAATAAAGTGGAGAGTAGTCTCCAAACAACCCTGACCCAATATAGGGACCATCTTTTTGAGTGAACATACGGAATTGAATATCCGAGCTAGATTCACTAGAGGAGGTAATCTTTGTATCAAAAGAAAATGTCTCTGATGATCCGGGCTGTATGGTTTCATCAAACGGTATTAGAGTATAAGAATCACTGATGGGTTCTTTAGGAAGACCTATAGGATAAACGAGCGCAACTCCGATTCTTTCGTTACCTTGCCATGCAACTTTCCCAACATTTTTAAAAGTAACGGTTACCTTTTTTGTATCTCCGTTATTGTAATTTGTCGCAATAGTACTAGTGACAAATTCAGCGCAGTAGTCTCCTGTTTTATTACAACGAGTTGCTCCAACTCGTATAACATAACTTGCTAAAGGCTTGCCAAACCATTGAACATATTCTTGTATGAGTCCTATTTTAAAAGTGTAATTCCCAGGTTTTGTAGGGGCGGTAATATTAAGCAATAAATCTCTTTGAGATCCTTTATGACTTTCTGGGATAGGGAAACGATTGCCTCCCCAGATTGTATTGTCCCATGGTTCAAGGGTTCCTAGACTATACTTACCGGCACTCGTCCAGTTTGTCGTACCCGTATTATATATCTTTACATAAATAAGGGTATTCTGCCCCGGTTTTAGCGATTCTGGTATGTATGTTTGTTGAGATGTAGAACCTATATGCCCCCTATTTCCAGAAAAAAGGGCTGCGGTAAAAACATTATCATTATTTTCTTCTCTATTTAGTTCGGTCGAAAGTTCTATCGTAGTTGGTGTAATGATAACAGGTGGTAAATCACTTTCTTGATTTGATAGGTTTGCTGTAGGAGTTATTGTGGTATTTCCTGCATTATTATTAGGGTTTGTTATTTGAGTTCCTCCACGGGTAAAGTAGTATAGGCCGCTCATTACCCCTGTAACTATAAAAATAAAGATATAGAATATAATTCTTTTCTTCATATCATAACAGGTAGAAATCTGCAAATAGTTACTATGCGTAAAATTCTAAGGATATTTTACTCGAATAAGCTAAATATCCTGTTCTCGGGTACAGCTCGCTGTTATAGTTGTGTTATTAACAAATACATCGTATAATACTAGTATTAATTTTTATTTTTTGTAATAGCATGAAAAAGCTTTTTGTCGGAAGTATTTCCTTCCAAACAACAGAAGACTCTTTAAAGAGTTTCTTCGAACAGATTGGACAAGTAGAGTCAGTCAAGATTATCATCGATCGAGCAACCGGACGATCAAAGGGTTTTGCCTTTGTCGAAATGAGTGATTCAGATGCAGATAGAGCAATTGCCGAATTAAACGGCAAGGAACTCGATGGACGAACTATCGTTGTAAACGAAGCACGTCCAATGGAACAGAGATAATATCTCTTCCTGTAAAGTATCTTAAAAGAGGGCAGAAATGCCCTCTTTTTTTGCAAACATTTTTCCTTTTGACATAAAATTATGAGTATGGAGTTTCTTTTAAACTTTCTATTGGTATAGTTCTATTATTCGGATTTGCAAACCTATTTTCTGATGGTTTTGCAATGGGGATCGGCAATTATCTAGCAAAAGAGGCTGAATTTGATGCTGGAACAATGAAAGGAACGAGAAGACATATTATTCGAACAAGTATCGCAACTTTTCTGGCGTTTATTTCATTTGGGATGCTTCCGTTAGTTCCTTATTTAATTGGTATAACGGACGCTCAATATGTATTTCTTTTCTCAATTTGTACGACAGTCTTTGCGCTTATTACTCTAGGAATTATGAAGTGGTTTGTAATTAAGAAGAATCTCTTTAGATCAATACTCAAAACAGTATTTATCGGTGGGGTTGCTGCATTTGTAGCATTTATCGTAGGGGTTATGTTCCGAGTATAGGATTAGTAATATCGAATAAGATTCTAGAAAAGGGTGGTGTTTCCGTTGTACTATTTTATTACCTTTCTGCTATAAATCTTGTAAAAGTGTTGTGAGTATTGGAAATTCTCTCTTCATCTTTGCGATTTTACTTTTCGCATTTTTGTATCGCTTTGAATGAGGATGATCTACGTCCGTAATAGACAATTTCAAAGCATACAGTAAATGAATCCACACTTTATACTTGGCGCGCTGAGTTTTTCTCTTATTCGAGGGCTGCATATTCAGTTCTATAAAAACTTCCCTAATATAGAGTAATAATTCGTGAGTAATCAAAGGATAAGTGCGGAGAAAGTCAGTAACTGAACCCCGATTTATCGATTGTGGATCGGTCAACAAATCGTTAAGAATTTCAGAGAAAGTAGGGATCGGGAAAAGAAATGGTCTTCCTTGACGTTGAACAACCTCTCCAGAAAACTTTATTATTTCCCCTAAAGCCGTGATTTTATCAAACGTTTGTAAAGTGAATGGAACATTAGCGGTATATGCATGCCAGGTTAAACCATCACTACCCTGATAAACCGCACCATTTTCTAAAATTATTTGGTAAGTTATCTGCTTCATTTTTCCATTAATAACCTCGGTGCGAAAAAGCTCAAAGCCTTTTATACTCACTCCAGAACCAATTCCACGTAATTCTTCTAGAAGTAAGTGGCAAATCTCTTGAGGAGAGTGTTCTTCATTCTTATCATTATACCTCGGTATAAAGAAGAAGTGATTCCCCGATGAGGTAACAACCCCAATGTATAGTTCCGGATCGCATAGTCGTTGATAATTCTCTATTATTTTTGCAGTATCTGGTAATAGATAGTAGTTTTTCAAGAAACCACCGTGGTTTAAAAACTTCGTTCTTGCTTGGGCATCATCTGAAAGTGCAAGAAGTAGCGCATTATCTACTTCTGGATGATCGTAGAGATGCCTCTCTACTTTGAACTTGAAGTGGTCTATCTGATGAGAGGTATGCTGGCTCTTGCTGACGATGCGTATTTCTATTTCATAATCTGGTCTGTTGGGTCGAGGAAGAATACAGGTAGTATCGATTAAACGGTATTCAGTGTTATAATATTTTCCTTTTTCTATGAAATCGTCAATTTCTGTAAAGATAACACCATTTCGCCTGAGTTCTCTAATAATACGCCTGTGAATAAAATCACTGATCTTCTGATGATGAGATAGTCTCTTATATTTTGGTTCAGATCTTCGATTAAGCATCAAATCATCATCGATTTCTGCGGTCAGAGCTATAATATCTCGCATACTTCGCCCGTCTTCTTTCTTTTGAGCAATTGCAAGAAGAGACTTACGGCGGATATGTATGGTGCATTTATCTTTTAAGTGGATTTTCCCTGTATTTAGTATAGATTTCATAACAGAGCATGGGTACTCCAGTAAGGAAGGATCATTCCATTTCGTCCCTAAATGCGATTCAACCCATGTAAGTGTTTCTTGGTAATGCACTGGATCAAGAATTCGAAAAGCTTCATCTTGAAGAGATGCTTGCATTTCATGATTTTCATAGGTACGCATTAGTGGAGCAAAAATATAGAGTGCAAACTTTGCAGCCTGTCTACGAAGATACTCGTCTTTCTCATCTTGCATAATTCCAAGTAGGTCGTATGAAAGATGCATATGGGTTTCAAGCTCAGGACTGAGATTTCGGAGGTAGACCATTCTATTTGCATCGATTCCCCCAGTGAAGGGATTTTCTTGAGAAGCAAGTTTCCGTCCAGCTTTGTACTTTGGGGTTACAAGGTCAGCGCCATTTTTGTAAAGGTTTGACCAATCAGCGGGAATCAATTTGTTGCAAGCAGCAACAAAGGCATATGTTTCCAGGGAAGCTTCTGGGGTAATAAGTAGGTAGCCGTTTAAATCAACAAGAACTGTATATTCTCTTTTTTCTTGCGGAGCTAGTTGAACGGGATCGTGTCGCTCAATAAACATAGGTATTTTATCACTTTAGGGTAATAATGGATAAGTTATGATCTCCAATTACGGGCAATATAGTGATAAGCCTCTTCAATATCCAGGGGACGAGTCGTATTTCCTGCTCGAATATAGAACTCCTTCCTGTTTGAATCTTTAAGAAAAACAGGAGAGGAAGCTTTTTCTATGTCAATTTTAAGGATTATTTTGCCTGAAAATTTTAAGAATGCTATTTTCGTAAACGATGTAAATTCAACTCCTATATAATTAGTGATAATGCTCACGAGTAGTTGTTGTAGGCCGTCTGAATCGGGCTTAGGTAAAGTAAGCATGTCTTTTTCTAGGCCAAGTACTTCTTTAGAATCGGAAATACCAACGAGCAAAACACCACCCTTTGTATTTAAGAAACCCACTAGTGTCTTTGCGATTACTTTTTCAAGTTCTTTATTTATTTTGTTATCTACGTAATCCCATCTTAGTGAAGACTTAAGTTCGAAACTAGAAGATTCCTCGTTCTTGAGGAGGAGTGTGAGTGACTCGTGATCTGATGTCGATTCTGTGAGAAGCTGGGTTTTATGTTGTGGCTGAACGATAGGAGTGCTTAAGGGCAATTGGTTTAGATGTCCAGCTGTTTCAAAAGCGTGATTATTTTGGAACAAGGCATTTTGTATTGGTACACCATCGTTTGTTTTGCCATATTTTATTTCGTCAATACTTGCCCAATAATCCAGATCAATAAGTTTTAAAGGCCTGTCACTATTTATAATAAATGAATAGAGATGCAGAATATAACCAGTATAGACGCCATACTTCTTTGAGATTATTTTTGCCGTGATTGTTTCAAGAAATGATGTTCTATAGTCTCCTAGAGAGAAATTATTCCTGAAGAGTTCCTTTTTGACGAGACTTTTTATTGCTAAATCTGTCGAAGAATAGTTATCAGTGGGAATGCCCAAGAGTTGAAATAGCTTATTTTTGGGGTTAAACTGTAGCAAATATCGTTCTTCTTTATGTTGCCCCACCAGAGCTTTGACAATCAAAATAGTTGATTCAGCAATCTTGAAGGGTTTTGCTTTGGGGATATGGCTAATACGAATTTTCTCAAGAAGTTCTAAGAGATGTGATCCCTTTATTTTTTTAGTATCAGAGATGGTATCTTCCCAGCTTACGAGTGAAATATCATATTCTATGAGCTCGGCGAGGCTCTTGATAGTATAGAAGGCCCCTGAAGATAAAATCTTTATTGTGAGATTACTCTTTTCTTCAGTAATATCGACCAAAGATAGAATATGTAAAAAACTAAGAGTATTTTGTATGGAGTTGGTGACTTTTTCATGCGGAAGAAAGAGGGGTACCTCTATTTCAGTTGAAAGAAGGCGAAGAAAAGAAACAATATTCCGCTTCTCACTTTCTAGTGTCTCCATGGGAGATTATAGCATTAAATATCTTAAACCATTGACAAAGATCTGGTCTGATAAGTGGTGTTCTCTTTTTACTGTGGATAGTAATTACGGTATTGCGATCAAAGTTAACCCAATAACGACAATAATAATGCCTACATATTGCATTGTATGTAATCTTTCTTTGAGATAAAAACGTGCACCTATTGCAGTAACAAGAGGACTAGAACTACCTAACGCAACAATAATTGCAATAATCCCTATTGTATTACTAGAAGCATAGCTTAATCCTACCCATCCAACTAATTCAAGAAACCCAAGTAATATTCCAGCATATACCTTCTTTCTTGTGAGCTCAAATCTTTGTTTTTGGATTATGACAAAAAGTATTGTAAGGATCATAACAACAAATATTCTTATGCCTAATAATTTAAATTCCCAGTTGCCTGAAGCAGTTAAGCCTCCCAAGGCCGGAAAATAGATTGCATGTAAAAGTAAGCAGAGAATAGCCCATGGTAATCCCTTTGTGAAATTCTTTATACTAAATCTTTTGCCCTTAAAAGAACTCCAATCTATACTAATAAGGATAGCACCGACAACCATCAATATGATATATAAGATTTTGTTAATACCAATTACTTCTCCTAAGAATACGATTGCGAAAAGGCTAGATAATATTGGGTAGACACTTATTACTCCAGAGGCAACAGTGACATTAGCAGCTTCAAACGCCTTATAGAGACTGAGATATAAGCAAACCTCACCAATAGCAAAAAGGAGAAAAATTCCAATAAGCTCTAGTGATATTGAAGAGGGAATACCTTTAAATAAAACAAGAATAAAAAGAAAGATTGTCCCAGAGAGCATCGAGCTAAATAATGTTTGCGCGATACTCGTATTACTTAATGCTTTTTTAATAACAATATTTGCGATACCAAACCCCAAGGCGCTAATTAGTGCTCCTATGATTGCTATTTCCATTTTAGAATTATACAGCTTTCATGATAATTTTACATACCAAGTCTATTAAATAAGGCAAGGTTTATTTCTGGATAATTAAGGGGATAAATAATAGAGTAGATTGCGAGCGAATACTTTGATACTATGAAGTATGAAATCGGAAAGAGAGTTCCCTGCATTTAAAGGTAATCTTTTTCAACTCATTGGTCCAAGTTTGGTTACTCTGGGTTTGGGAATCGGTAGTGGTGAATTTGTTTTATGGCCTTTTTTGGCTTCACAATACGGTTTTGGGATTATGTGGGCTGCGGTTATCGGGATTACGTTTCAAGCGATATTACTTCTTGAAATATCAAGATATAGTGTTGTTACTGGTGAAAGTATTGTTCATGGTTTTCGCAAAGTGCATCGGTTATTACCTTTCTGGCTCCTTATTTCTACTATTATTGGGTTTGGTTGGCCTGGGTTTGCTGCAACGGCTGCGTATCTCTTTAGCTCTCTTTTCGGAATATCTTCAGAAAATAAAGTTTTTGTTTCAATTATTCTTCTTTTAATCTGTGGACTTGCACTTTTGGTTGGAAAATCTACCTATAAACGAATCGAATCTCTACAAAAAGTTATATTACCTCTTAGCTTCCTTTTTCTTACTTTTCTTTTTCTTTTTTATTTTAGATGGGATACATTCCAAGCACTTTTGTTAGGGTTATTAGGTCAGGGTAATGGCTATAATTGGCTACCAAGTGGTATAGATATGGCGGTACTATTAGGAGCATTCGCATATGCCGGATCAGGAGGAAACTTTTTACTGGGCCAAAGTTTTTACGTTATTGAGCGTAAGTTAGGTAATACAAAGCACTCGGATACATTAGATATTGATAATGATATTGTCAAAGAACGTGAGGATTTTTCTCTAAAAAAGCATAGTATCTCCAGTTCTTTAGCAAGTATTCGTAATTTTAGAAAATTACGATTCTTTCAGTTTTTAGAAACAGGGTTAGTATTTTGGGGAATTGGTCTCTTAACTATATTAATGCTTGTGTATATTGCCTTTGTGACGGTAAATTCGATACCAGGATTACCAAAGGGTTTTGACTTTTTACTCAGAGAGGCTGATGTCATTCGGTCTGGAGTCGGAATCCTAGCAATGATAATATTTGTGTTTGTAGGGATATTTGCATTACTTTCTGTCCAATTAGGAGCCCTTGATATTATGGGCAGGTTAGCAGCATGGACAGCCCACGCTGAACGGAAAGATTCCGGTAAACAGAAATGGCATATTTCTCGTGTGTATAAATTAGCAGTATTTGCGCAATTAGTTGCAGGAATGAGTATTTTCTCGATGGGTTTTGCAGAACCGCAATCCTTGATAGTTACGGGAGCAGTGTTTAATGCCTTGGCTATGGCGGTTATTGCATTTGTTGTTTTGAGAATAAATAGTACTCAGTTGCCTGAAGGATACAGACCGAGTATTTTTACAAGGCTATTTTTGTTTATAGCGGGGCTATCCTATATCGTTTTGTTTGGAGTAACAGTTTTTGGAGGGCTCTTCTAGTAATTACCCAAACGCCAGCTGTTTGAGAATAGATTGAATAAATTTAATTATTACGATTAAGGTTAAACTTCTTGCGGTGAGATATCTAAATCTGGTAGGATTTATTTAAATAAAGTATTTTTTTAAATATGTTCCATAAATCAAAACATCTATGCGAATAGATGAAGCATTCAAGCGAATAACTGCAGGTGAAGTTGAACCAGACCAGGTAGTCAAGGGAGATCGTTTTTCTATAAGTGCTTATTCTGCAGATAAAGTAGGATTACCACATATCAGAGTTACCGATAAAGTATCAGGGTTAATAATCGGTACTTTTACTCCAGGAACTGATAAATCTTTTAATATGTTTCAAGCATGGATAGCGGCAAGGCACTCAAGAAGTGCAGAGTCCACACTCCAAATAGCACAAGACGCTATAGAGAAGGGAGTCGATGCTGGTGCAAAAATGCAACAAACAGTTGAGGCATATGGTCACGAATCGGTGAGAGATATGTCTTATATTGGAGTTTCCTTTGAGAATATCCCTATAGATCTTGCTGCAAAATTATTTTATGCAACCAGGATTCATTCAGGCCAAGAGAAATCAACACGGTATCAAAGGAAGTTCGGATTAAGAAGTCTGGTACCATTAGATGCTGCACTCCCAGAGGAAACATCGGCAGAGGTAATTGAGGAAACAAGCGAAGCATATAGGATTATTGGTGATGTGGCTATGGAACTGTACGCAAAATACAAAGAGCTGATTGTTGATAAACTGGGTCGGATATTTATTCCTTCTAATAGGGAGGAGCATTTAGCAGTAGAATTAAGAGCATTAGATTGCGTTAGTTTCTTCTTGCCTCAAGCAGTTGAGACGGGTATGGTCTTATTTACGACAATCCAACACTGGCAAAGATTAATTGCCCACCTTAAAGGATCTGAAATACGGAGAGATGTATTACTCGGCGAGCAATTAGAATACCTCTTAAACCCACCAGAGGAAGTAGCACAACAGCTTAACTATATTCCAGAAGCGGGAACACTCTTAAAGCATACAAAGCCATTTACCTCTTTTCACAATACTTTTCGAGAGGTAGTGGCTTATCTTAGGGAGAACAATATCATTGCCACTACAAAGAGAGAGATAATAGGAGTTCATTCACAGAGAGTCGTTAGAATGCCTCATAGAAACAAAGAAGATATCATTATTAGATCGTTGGTATTTCAATTCTTGTCCGAAGTTTTTCCTTCTATTGAGTATAAAGATGTAATTAAAATATTTAACAAAATAACACTTATTAAAAGAAGAGGAATAATAAGCCTGCTTACCAAAGGCTATGATCGATTTAAGCCTCTCGATGAAATTATGGCCGTTACGGCAATGCAATCTACTGTAGAAACATCTATGGCCGTAGTTAGGGATTTAAACAGACATCGAGCACAAGCAAGGTATATAAGAATTCCAATCTTTCAAGGCAGAGCACTTACTTATGAAATGTTGCAAGGCGAAATAGCAAAAGGATTTATTCTCCCGGTTCATATGACACATTTGAGAGAGATGAAAGAAATAAAGGAAGGTATGATTAAAGATCTCGAAGATTATTATGCACAGGTAGAGGCTTTTGCACTATGGTTATTTGAAAAGCATGGAAACACCATTGATTATTCTTTCGTTCATGCACTTCTTCCAATGGCTCATCGGACGCAATTAACCATGCATGGAGACCCTAAGACCTGGTTTTACACAATAGCTCAACGTACTGCAGTTGGAGGAAGAATAGACTATCGAATTCTCGTTGAACAGATGGCTGAAAACTTAGCGCGGGACCAGACATTTCCCCGTGATTTCTTTCCGATTAATAGGGTAGATCCTCAATCTAGAGATCAATTCTATGGAAGAAGTTAAAGGATTAACATCTCAAGTGATTAAGAAATACTTGTAACAAATAAATGAAAATAATAACTAAAAAAAGGTTTGTTGGAGGGTTACTAGTGGTAGCTTTGGTATTGCTAGGACTAGTTAATATAGGAGTTTACCCCGGCGCCCACTATGATGAGCTTTTATTCGTTAACGCAACTCAACGCATAGATGAAACATTTATCCACAAGAAATATGGCGAGATACCAATTATGCTTATGAGTTATATTGGAGCTCTAAAGAGTTATCTCTTTATGCCGATCTTTATTATTTTTGGAGTAAGTCTGGAAAGTATTAGAATCCCTATCTTTATTTTGGGTTTATTCTGCCTGCTCCTTATATATATTCTATTAAGTAGAATATTACCTCGTTTTCAAGCCAGTATTATTACCTTTCTGATTGGATTTAATCCTTATATTTTATACCAGTTTCGAGTTGATGTCGGACCTGTAGTACTTGAATTGCTCATATTTATAAGTACTTTATTACTCACCAGTTTATTTATAACTGATTCACCAAACTCTAAATTACGAACAATTCTTAAAATGCCAATTATTTATTGGTTTCTATTTTCATCGCTTTCTTTTCTAGGTGTTTTTAATAAACTGCACTATTTATGGATTGTAAATGCCTTTATCTTTGCCCACACAGGTCTATTCTTTTTGAATAATAGTTGGAAAGATATATTGAAAATAAAGGTTTCCCTGACAAGGATAGTACCGCTTCTTTTTATCGTAGTTCCTTATCTTTGGGTAGCAATTGTTTTCTTTAGATTCGGAGTACCGAGTTTAGGCGCAAATCTAAATATCTTATCCTTGCAAAAGGGTTTCCTTTTAATTCTTGATTCCATTTCCGGAGTTTCTTTCTATCAGAGTATCTTTGGTTATCTAGACGAGACATTGCTCTTAATTTTAAGAAGTATTGCGCTATGTATTACAGTGATTGGGGTGATCGTTATTTATAAGCAAAAGACTCTCTTTGTTCAGAAGAAATATATTCTTTTACTGTTAGTATTTGTTCCTTTAGTTCTACAATTCTTTCTTACATCTCAAGCTCGGGCACCATGGCATACAGTAACAATAACTGTACTTCTGGTGATAATTATATCGATTCCATTTTGTTTGTTTATCAACGAAAAGATACAGAATAGAAAGTATCTTACATATTGCTTACTACTATCTTTCTTTGCTATATATACGGTGCTACATTTTATGTATCAGCAGGGGTTTACTTCCCCTATAATAAAGCAATTCTCACCAAGGAATCTGGAGCTAATAGAGTATACAAAAAGTTTAACAAACACTAGGATATATTCAGTAACATGGGGAATACATACACAGTTCATAGCGTTTGACCCAATACGAGGAAAGTACAAAGAACTTATATGGGATTTAGAAAATAAGAGTAACGAGGATATAGGTTTGTTTATAAAAGATATTAGCAATGACTCTTTCGTTGATTATTTTGTGACGATAGAGGAGCTCTCATACCCTGGAAATCGTCTTATGCAACAAATATCGCAGGTTTCAGGAGAGATTGGCTTGTCACTTACATTAAAACACCAATTCTATGAGGGTGAAAAGATCATTTACGAGGTATATGAATTATTTGAGAAGAAGTAGTAATAACATCTCGGCAGCACTCTTCTTTTAATTATACTTTCCAGAAATGAATGCTTTTACTTCTGTATATCTTGCAGTGAGTCCCGATCTTCGAATCATTCCTTTTTCAGCAGTAATAATAACACTAGGAAGAGCAGTAAGTTTTTCAGTGGCAAGTATATTTAGTACAAACGTTCTTACTAGAACAGGTGGGGAGTGTCTTATAGTGACACCTTGTTGTTCAATAAGAGATTCAATATAATACCTTATGCATCGCAATATTATTAATGTTATTGCCTATGCATCAAAACTTGACCCGAATACGTTGCAGTAATACCTATCCTTCTTCTTGGGCTATTTGCGAGCATAATATGCGCTCTACTATTAACGGGAAAAAATCGTTCAAAAATAAGAGACATTGCTACGGGAACAACCTCCTGTGCAACCTTTTCTCCTTTACATTGTTCTTGACCAAGCCCAAAAACGTAAGTCGTTTGGATTAATGCTTTATTTACTATTACTCCATTCTCAGTCGTAATGAGGAAATCTCTGGGATGAGTCACCTTTTTACCGAGCATAACCCGGGTTCCTATCTCGGGAATATAAGAAACGATGCCTCCTTTTGGAATGGCTATAGTTACTGTGTCCGTGGAATCTTTTGAGTAATGAATTTGAATAGTTGTATCTTCGCGAGCCTCTTTTCCAATGACGGGCAGTGGAGGCTGCTGTGAGAGTTTCCATTCGAAATATGCAACCCAGTGAGGGCAAGTATCAGCAGTAATGGCAGTCTTATTTTCAATAGCTTGTTTTACCTCACTTAGACCTTGTGCCATAATGGAATACGCATCTTGATAATCAAAGTCCTCATTAGGAAAGTATTCTTCTTTGGCACGAGAGAATTTGTCCATATCTAAGACGATATCTGTCATTGTTGTTGTGACAGTGCTAAAAGCTGCGGTGTATATAACCGCGCAAAGACTGGTAACACGTGTGACAAATTCCCTTCTTTTTTGAGGTGAAAGATCTTGAAATCGAGTAGTGACTGCGATCTCTTGTTCGCTGTAATAGGCTAATAGAAGACGGTTAATCATATCGTCTCCACCATCCTTATTTTCTAATCTTGCAACAATGAGGTATTGCATTGCCTTTAGTGTTTTCCTTTTCTTAACGAGTATATATGCTAATAAATCGCTAGTACCATCGAGTCTCTCTCTCATAGTTTCTCCATCTACGGCTCCCGTTGCAGCCATAACGCTTCCTAAACCATCTACAATGGTACGTGTTTCTTTTGGATAATTACCTGCATCTAGTCCAAGAATGTTAGTAAGTGCAACAGCTGCAGCGATTCCTTTTACTACTGCGTGAATATCGATATATTCTTTATCTTCGACACTATCAAGTATTATTTCTGTTGCACTTAACGTTGTTTTACGGTAGCCATATATAAAAGCTGTCTCTCTTAAAATTTTATGTGCTTCCCTACCAACAAGATCTTGTTTTGTTTTCTCGCGAGATTGTGTTGCAAAACTTGGTCCACCGAACAGGTAAGCTATCAGAGCAACAGTACCGTTGAGAGGCCTCATAAAGACTGAATTACCTAATTGCGTTACATCTAATGGATTCGTTATGAATATATTTTTCGGACCTGTTATAACAAGAGGAGGAATATCAGATGCTTCCATAGTTTCGAGATATCTTCTTACTTTGGAATGTTTTTTTACCGGTGGATGTACTGTATTTGGATAAGAAATTATTGATTCTTGACTTTTCGTCATATAGGTAAAAGTAAAGATTAAATACCCCTTTTTATCAATTTATGAGCCATACGTCAAGTCATCTTTCGAAGAGATAAACTTTTAAGTAAAATTGTTAAATCTGTCGCTTATTTTGTAGATCCCTTCCCTTGGTCGCTAATCTCTATTGCACTACTCAATTGTTGAATAATATCGCTTGCTCCTTGTGGTGCCGGGTTAAGAAACATAACCTTTGCATTTTGAGAGTTTCCTACCGAACGAATAGTATCAAAATACTGTGAGAGAACAATTAAGTTCATGACCTCATGAGTATTTAAGTCTTTAATTGTTTTCATATCATCAATTGATTTCTTTAAACCATCAATAATAGCTTGTCTTTCACCGGCAACACCTTCACCCATAAGGATTCGTGATTCTTTTTCTGCTTCAGCATTTTTAACAACTCTTACTTTTTGGGCTTCAGATTCGTTCATTGCTGCCTCTCTCATTCTTTGCGATGCAACAACCTTACTCATTGCCTCTGAAATAATTGAAGGGAACGTAATATCTGTAACCTGAAAACCTTCTAATTTAATACCCCATTTCATGAATCTTTCATTTAGGTGTTCCATAAGATATGCAGAAATATCATCTCTCTTTTGTAAGAGTTCTTCGTGGTTATTAAACGCAACAAAGCTACGAACATAGTTCTCAACAAAGGATGCAATTGTTTGACGAGAGTCAGTAAGATCGTACCAATATGAATACACACTCTTTTCGTCAACTTTATACATTAAGTTTGCTTTAATATGAATATTTACCTTATCTTCAGAAACGGCCTCAAACTGGAAAGGAAAGTTTCTTATGGCTAGGTTAATCTTTGTTGCGGTTCTTTCAATAAAAGGAATTATAAAATTGACTCCTGCTCCGATTGTTCTATTGTATTTACCAAGTTGCTCGATAATTGCAACATGGTTTTGCGGGATAATTCGTACAGAGGAAAGGATAATAACGACTGCAATGATGAAAAGAAAAATATACATAGATACTTAATAAAGTTATTCTGATGTATTTTACCACCAGTAACTGATTCTGTAGAGGTACTCATTTGCGAAGTCGTCTCGACGCCTAAGCAGGTACCCTAATATATAAAGAATAAATACTTTATGTGTCGTTTTGTTCTAATTCCTCACGGTTACCGTTATCTTTAATACTCATGTTATAATTTTTTTATGGCACTTAACACCTATAATGAAAAGCGAAATTTTAAAGAGACTACTGAGCCTGAGGGAAAATTAAAAGAAATAGGGAAAGAATTACATTTTGTTGTCCAAAAACACCATGCAACACAACTTCACTACGATTTTCGTCTAGAATTAGACGGTGTTTTACTTAGCTGGGCAGTACCAAAAGGTCCTTCTTTAGATCCTTCGGTTAAACGACTAGCAATGAAAGTTGAAGATCACCCCGTAAGCTATATTGATTTTGAAGGGACGATTCCAGAGGGAAATTATGGCGCTGGTAAAGTTATTGTTTGGGATACAGGTATTTATACTGCTCCAGAGTCGGAAACAGGTAAAGAAAGCATACAGAAACTTCATGATGGTCTAGAAAGAGGCGATTTAAAATTTATATTACAAGGTAGGAAATTAAAGGGTTCTTTTGTACTCGTAAAGATCAGAAACAAGTTTAGTAAAAGTGATAAAGATAATACCTGGTTGTTAATGAAGCATAGGGATGAGTTTGTGAGTACGGAAGATATTTTGAAAAATGAAGAGTCTGTTTTGTCAGGCCAGATCGTTCAGTAATAGTTAAGGATGTTCACGCAAATTTATTATGAAGTATTTCCTTTATATTCTCACGTGTTCAGATGGAAGCCTTTATACAGGCATTACTAATAATGTTGAAAAGCGTATGCAAACACATAGAAAAGGAAAAGGCTCTAAATATGTACGAGCTCATATGCCGTTTGTTTTATCCTATGTTGAAGAGTGTGAGAATAAATCGATAGCGTTAAAGAGGGAGTTGCTAATTAAGGGAATGAACCGGCAACAGAAAAAAGAGTTGGTTAGTACGTAGACTATCCTACGCTGAAGTAATCTTCGGTCAAAGTGTCAATCCCTTTACTACAATGGAGTGGTTTCTTTTACTAGCAGTAGTTTATTAATACACCTATGCGTGTCATAAATCTTAAAATAACTTCTTTTGTAGCTGTAGGTATATTCCTGTACACTATTATAACTATTGGAGTTTCGTATGAGGTAGTCAATATTCTTTGTAGAGGTTTATTGAAGATGCCCGTTTAGTGTGATGAATCAATGAGAAGAGTAAATCTTATCTCGTTTGTTCTGATGTGGGAATAAATAATATACGAACTATTTCATAACTTATGTACGCGCTCGCATGAAATCCTCAAGAAAAGATAAATTATTTCTTGTTACTATTGTTTCTCTTTCTGTAATTAGCTTATTATTTGCGATCTATGTTTACTCAACTCATTTTAATATTCAAAATGAAACAGTATTGTCAGAGAAAGCTACTAATTGGTGGAATAGTGACTGGACTTCACGTAAGAAACTTACATTTCTGAATGAAGATCAAAGAGAAGATCTCATTAACTATCCAGTGGCAATTAAGCTTAATAAGAATAACTTTGATTTTGGGTTAACTCAACCGTATGGTGAAGATATAAGATTTTTGGATGCGGATGGGAAGACATCACTATCTTTCGAGGTTAACAGTTGGGATCTTGAAAAAAAAGAAGCTTTAATATGGGTTAGTGTCCCTAAAATCGATAGAAAAAGTAATAAGGATTTCATATATCTTTATTACGGGAATTCATTAGGTAGTTTAATTGATACAAAAAAACAAACCTGGGATAAAAATTTTTTAGGAGTTTGGCATTTTGAAGAGGATCCCACGGTTGGGTTGGTGAACCAGATTAAGGATAGTACATTAGCTGGGCGAGATTTAAGCGCGAGGGGGTATAGTTCTTCGCATTTAGTGAGTTCACTGTTTGGTAATGCTTCAGATACTCATGGATTTACAAGATATATGCTCTTCGAAGGAGACAACAGTGTCTTCAGATTCATGCCAACTCAAGATTTTACAGCATCGGTATGGGTTAACTTATCGGAAGGTGGTAAAGATTCTGATTTTACCAGCATTCTTGGTAATGTATCGACGAACACGAGATCTGGATTTCAACTTCGTGTAGATTATGATACGAGTACAGAAACAGATGATAAAGGAAGAGCTCTTTTTGTGGTACAAGATGCTGCTTGTTGTCAAAATACATCTTCGTTACCCGTTATTGTGCCTGGTATATGGTATTACATGGTTGGTGTCAGATCAGGTTCTACATTTAGTATGTACGTAGATGGCAAACTTGTTGATTTTAGAAATACAGGTACTGTCAGCTTTGCTGCGGCTTCTGCAAACCTTGTTTTTGGAAGAGATGCTGCACCCTCGGATTGGTTTACCTTTAAAGGAATTATAGAAGAGGCAAGGATATCAAATACAGCACGATCATCATCATGGATAAATGCTGACTATCTTTCTGGTACAGATCAGTTCATTAAATATGATGGGTCAACTCTTAAAATTGATTTCCCAGAGGTTGGGACATCTTCCAATTACATACCAATAACACTTATTCTTGAGACAGATATTGCTTATAAAGATGGAGATACATTACCGGGTAACCGTATTCAACTCTATATTCAGGATATTCTACAATCAAAGGTAGAATTTAAATACATAAAACAAGAAGATAAGAGATATATATGGAATGCTCAATATAATCTCCCTCTCACTTCTTTCAAGAAAGATAGCAAGTTTGAAGGAACAGTAGAGGTTTTGCTTTATGGTAAACCTTTAAAGAGTGATACGCATTTTAATAATATACAAAAAGGATTTCCAAATAACAAAGGAATTTCAATGCAATTCTTTTTTGACTTAAAACCCGGAAAATATATTATTGAACTTTAACGTAATTTCGTTCTATTGGTAGAACTTGTTCTTACAAAACGACCTTTCACTTGATCGTATATTCTTATTGCAAAGCTTTTTAATTCAACATGTTTAAGTATTGCAATTGCAATTATTATTGCAAGAATAGTAATGAGTGTTGCCGGTAGACCATACTTCCCAAGAAGTTCAGGGATTAAGCCAATAGTAACTGTGTAGTACATTTCTGTTCTATCTTCATCTGATGTAAACACTGTTACCTTCATTCTTGGGTCAAAGAGGAATGGTAATCTGATTGTTGTACTGAAATTCCCATTACCATCAGTTATTAACATTTCGGGACCAATAATAACTTTATAATTATTAAGAAGTATCTGTATCTCTCGGCCAATTGCAAAACCAGAACCTTTTATCGTTATTTCTTCGCCTGCCCATGCGTTATCTGGTTGAATCTGTATGAGTGGCGTATCGATCGTGAAATCGGTAACGGTCATTCCAAGATTACTCGTTTTAATTCGGAGTGAATGATTACCAATATTTGAGATAGGAATAGTAATTACTGCCGAGAATCCACCAATACCATCAGTTTTTATTTCATCTGTAGATAACTCTTTCTCATCCCAAAAGAATTGTACGAGACTATTTGTATCAAAGCTACTTCCAATGAGAGTAATTTTAGAAAGAGAAGGACCGTTAACCCTAGACTGAGTAACAGAGCCTGTTGTAATTGTTATTGTAGAATCAGCAATGAGTTTACTACTCGAAACTGCTCTTAGAGTATGAAAACCACTACTTGCATTTGATGGAAGAGTAACAAAGTCAGAAACATACCCTGCATTATCTGCAAAAACTTTCTCTGAAGCAGTTTTTAGGGTAATTTCATTATCCCACAGAAAAGTAACTTGTTCATTTGGAAGAAATCCCACGACAACCACACTAATCTTCTTATTTGCTTGTGAAGTGGCTGGTGTTGTAAGAGCAGGAGCAATTATTGTTAATGTAGCTGAAAATGTTATTTTATCTGTACCGGTGCTTGCGGTAATTGCATGAACTCCTCTTGAAGCAGATGGTATTGTAATAACAGTCGAAAAACCACCTAACGTAGTAGTTGTTAGATTAGCAATTTCTGGCATAAGTGGTGCACCATCAAAGAATAACTTCACTGGCCTATTACCTTCAAAATTTATGCCTGTTATTGATAGCTTTGTACCTGGATATGCGGTAATAGCACTAAGGGTTAGAGTAGGGGTATTGACGACAAAGCTCGTTACCAAAGTACTATTAATTCCTGTTGATACCTCAATCTGATTAGTACCTGCTGTATACCCTGTAGGCACAGTTATATTTGCAATAAATCCTCCAGAGGAACTCGTTTTAAGTGATGATTCTATTGGAAGTATCAGTGCACCATTCCATTTGATAATAACATCACTTGAAGGATTGTAATTTAGACCGGTTATCGCAACTCTTGTTCCGGGTGTTCCAATTGCCACACTTAGTGTGAGTGTGGGTGCTACAGCAGTAAACGGAGCATTACCAAAACTTAATGAATCTGCCTGAGCACGAATAGTGTATATACCCGCATAAAGGTTAGCAGGAATAACGATTGCCTTTGTAAATGAACCTAATGAATTTGCAATCGCCGTATCAGTCATAATTGCTCCATTAATATAAAAATTTATTACTGCGTTTGCAATGAAACCAGTACCACTGACGAATACAGGAGTGCCGACTGGTCCAGTAATAGGGACCAATGTTACTAAAGGAGTAGAAATAGTTAAGGTACCTGTTGCGAAAAAGTTAGATGATGTTTGTGCTTTGATCGTATTAATACCAAGTGCTGAAGAAGGGACAATAAAAGTTCCGAGAAAACCACCAGTACTATTACTAGTGACACTAGACTCCATAGTTAACTCACCACCATTCAGAAAGAAAGTGACCACAGAATTCGCTTTAAAATTTGAGCCCACAATATTAACCTGTGTTCCGACTGCACTAATAGCAGGGGTTAAGACAATAACAGGAGTAGAAATAGTTAGAGTTGTTGCCGCAAAAAGATTTGATGAGGTTTGAGCTTTGATAATATTAACACCAAGTGCTGAAGTTGGGATTACGAATGATGCCGAGAAGCCACCAGCACCATTACTTGTTACAGAAGAATCCATAGTAAGTACTAATCCATTCAAGAAGAAAATAACTGTAGAATTTACTTTAAAATTTGAGCCTACAACACTTACTTGAGTTCCTATTGAACTGGTAGCTGGGGTAAGGACAATAGTGGGAGCTGCAAGGAGTATAGTAGTAGATGCGACGGCGTAGACACTATTTGATGTTCTAATAAGGTGGGTACCAGTATTTGTGACATCGGGAGTTTGGAAAACAAATTGTGCAGACCCGTTAGTTGAAGATGTAGCGGTTCCAACTAAGGTATCATCAAAATAAAAGCTCGTCGTTTTATTTGCTTCTACATTTGAAGCAAGTACTGTTAGATAAGCACCTACAGCTATGCCTGTTAGTGGTACAGTAGGAGAGCTTATTGCTACACTGGGTGTAGAGATTGTTAGCGTAGCATTCGCATAGTTCCCTGCACTTGTTGAAACACGGACGGTATGTAATCCAAAATTTGACGAGGGTATTATAAATGAAACATTTGCCGGTATTGCTCCAGCGGCGCTTGTAGAGAAGCTACTTGGAATTGTTGTGAGAGTAACTCCATCGTATGTAACAGTAACTAAGGAACTATTGTCAAAAGTAGACCCGGTTATGAATACTTCCTGACCAGCCACGGCAATTGCGGGCGTAAGTGTAACAGTACCGGCATAAACATTCCTAGATGTAAATAGTATAAACAGTACATTAAACAATAAAAATGAGAATATTTTACCGGACCTAGGCAGATTCATAATTAGAAAATAGTATTACAGGAATTGACTAAGATAGCAATACAATTAGGACCATCTGGGTTATAGGTACAGTCATTTAATCGTAGCTTTTATTACCTGCCTTTAGCCGACATCGAGAGCTTTTTTTGTAAAAAGTAATAAAGATTTGTTTTGAAAAACGTATAGATATTGCACAGTCGCTATTGTCTGAAATAGAACTACTAGAATTCGATAGAGCAATATTATCGATTAAGAAATAACAGAGCATTTACGCTTCGGGATACCCTAGGGTCTATATATCTTCGTATTTTTCTTACTTCTTTAATACAGTATAGTCGAGCAATTTTGTCCAAGTCTTACCATTATTAGTGGTTTTCCATACTAAGGCACTTGCACCAGACAGATAAAAAGTGTTTTTATCTGTTGGATGCCAGACTATATTGCTAATGAGTGTTTTCTTATCCCCTATATTTTTTATTTCAGTAGGTAGGTTCACAAATTCATTCCATGTTGCTCCACCATCAGTGCTTTCTTGCAATTTATTTATAGCTGGTCCTTGCAAACTTTGCCAAGTATAGCCTAATAATCTATTACCAGTAGAGTCATTTGGATCATAAACACTAAAGTCAATATATTTATTAGACTGTAGGAATGTTCTCCCCCCATCTTTGGAATAAAAGCTTTTAGGACTAGCTCCTCCTTGAGTAAATGGAGTAACAAACATATGATTGAAATTCTCGGCGACTGAATGAAGTAACACTGCTTCATAATTTATTGGAAGTGAACGTTCTGCTTTCCAAGTCTTACCCATATCGAGTGAACGTAATATTGCCATCTGAGCTACACCTTCAACACTTCTGCTACCACCTTGAGGTTTTGGGGCACTCAGGGTGAATACTAAAATTTCACTAGGATTACTTGGATTAACATGTACGCCCGTTGCACCTGTATAAGGATTAAAACCAGTTGATAGTTCTGTCCATTTTTTATCCTCTTGTTTATAGACTAATCCTGTTTTTACAAAAATCTTGTTCGGGTCTGCTTCTAAATAAGAGGCAGGCGATGAGTTAGACCCGTAGTAAAGAATTGATGAATTGGTAGGATCAAAGTTAATTGAACTAACATAGCCATTCATATCGTCATTGATTATCTGCTTAAAGTTTTCTCCTCCATCAGTGCTCTCAAGAATCCCACTAGAAAGAGCATTAAAGTCTTTAGGAGTTCCACCAGAACCGCTTACCGCTAAAATGATTCTTTGTGAATTAGTCGGGTCAATAAGTGCAAAAGGATACTCCGAATAACAAGGTATATTAGGATCGTCCTTACGACCATATGCTTTAATGCCATTCGTCAACAACTTCCAGGTTTTGCCTCCGTCGGTTGTTTTATGAAAACCCAGATATTCAGCGTTTATGTACATCGTATTAGGATTCTTTGGGTCAATGATAAATGTTTTATCAGTGCGATAGAATTCTTCATCACTGCGAGGGTTACACTCGAATGTTTGACCAAACCCAACTACATTTATATTGGTTTGACCTATCAAAAGTTCGGTTGAGCTGTTATTTGGGACAATTTGTATAGCTTGATTCAATGGTTGTTGTGTTGGAATTAAAAGTAAAACTGTAACTAAACCAGTAGCAATAAAAATGAGCAACAATGAAAATATACTAATATTTCGATAGGTAATAAGACTAGGGGTAGTATTGTCCATAATTTTATTTAAAAAGTTAGCGTTTTTACATTAGGGCAATTCGTGGCAATCCATTCTGCATTCTCGCGAGAAAGCGAATATTTTTCCCCAGCATCTATGGCAAAACTTCTTGAGGTTCCTTCATTTACAACTGTTTCTGGGCATTTACTTGAAGGATAGTTACCTGTTGGTGCCTTGAACATAACGTCATCGCTATCTGGGCTTTTACTTGTCTGAGGATTAGTTGTATTTTTTAGATCATTATTCGTTTGTTGATTTGTCTGTGGTGTCATTAGGTTTGTCGCTGGTAGGCCCATCTTCTGTATGACAACAAAGGATAAGTAAATAACGGTAATTAAGAGTACTAATGGTATGACTAAGAATATTTTTGGCGCTACTGCTTTAGAAAACATAAGTAGATTTATTAAATACTATAATACATTAAATAAGAAATCGCTAAAGAAGTAAAGTTTCCGGATTAATAGTAATTCTTATTGGAAGGGAATTTAGTTTACAATATCTTCTTTATGTCATCATATTTAAAACCCCTGGCCATGAGACGCCTTGTTAGTTTCGTTTTTAACTCATAAGAGTCTTTTGCTTTAATTGTCTTGATAATTTTCTTTGTATATTCCTCAATCTTAAGCGATTGATTCGTTTTGAATTCATCATTATTGTAAAGCTTTTCAAAGATTCCATTAATAATCTTAATATTTACTCTTTTTTTGAAGAGTTCTGCTTTTATCTTGTTAATTCCGTTTATTCCAGAGTTGGTTTTGTAATCGACATACCACTGTGCAAACTTCTCATCGGACAATAGATTTCTATCCTGCAAACGAACAATAACACTCTCAGCTTCTTCGTCGGGTACTTTTTTCTTTAAAACGAGATAATCTCGAACCTCTGCGCAAGACCTTGGCCTAATTTGTATATAATTAATTGCCTTGTCTATAATTTTACCGACTGAAGAAGTATTTTCTATTTCTTGTTTCTCAAGCTCTGAGATTTTCTGATCGTTTGTTAATTTTAGCGCAATGAGATCATTTTTATTTAATCCTATCCAAAACTTTCCATTAAGATATATATTCACTCGCTCTGTATTTTTCTTTGCCTGAGAAATTTGAGTTATGAGGTAGTACATAGAATAATTATATACTTTAAAATAGCAAAAAATTGAAAAGATTCCGGTAGGTAGAGTCGTACAGTTTATCGTTATTCTTGAATTTCACCCATAAGAATGCCTTTGTGTGATACGTCTGGTACAGTACACTCGCTACTGTTAAAGCAACAAGGTCTTCTTTTTCCACTATCTAATTTTGAGCGAGCTACTTCGATTCTCCTCTGACGGGTTTCGGGGTTCTTTGTCGACCTTATCCAACGAATCCATTCCCACCGTGCAAAAGGAGTAATATCCTTCCAAGTACTATTTGCCTGCGGTGCAGCGTCAAGTGTTTTCTTTAAATCCTGTGGAACCTCTGGTTCTGGCCATTCTTTTGATGGTTCTATTTGTAGTGTGACTCTGCCTCCAATAGTGGATTTAGATCCTTTGAGTACATCATTTTCTACTTTAAACCAATGACTCCCCATACCATCAGGCTCTAGTGGTGCTTGAAAACTGTAGGCGTTGATAGTTCCATTAATCATTGCCATACCGCGTGAGGGGAGATTTTTGCTTGCATTTTTGGGAAGTCTAATAATAGTCCAGGAATCAATTTTTAATAGTTTGGCAGTGAACTTAATAGGGTTGCTGGGTAATGTCTTTGCTATTTCCATTAATAATATTATACCAAATACTGAATCAGTATTTGCAAAAGATACTAATGAGTTAATTGAAAAACAAAATGTAGGAAAAGAGATATTACGACAGATTTATGAAAAGTTAATAAAAGAGATTGCTCTCAAGAATGCATATGTTAGCTTGAGAAGAAAAAAACAATTTGCAATCTTACAGCCTGCAACAGAAACTCGGTTTGAAATTAGATAAAGACAGTATACGAGATGGCAGGTTAGTTATATATGTAGTAATTTTATACTTAATATTTTATTATGCGACACGTTGTTTTACATCGAGTGAGCATATAAAGAAGATCGTGTTGTGGATACTTATGATACATTCTATCTCCAACTTAGGAGTTGTTCTTATCTGTTACTATCTAAGAGTAATAAGTTATTAGTATTTTCTTATGAAAGCAAGATTACTTGCAATGCTCTTTGTGTTGTTCTGTATGTCTCTAATGATTGTTGGGGTGTCACCTGTGAAGGCAGCAACTAGTAGTTGCCAGTGCACTAAATATCTTGCTAATAGATATAGTATTAGTGGTTATCCTAATGCTAAAGAGTGGAACGACGGTTACCTTCAGAGGAAAGGCTTTTCTAAAGTAGGTGTTCGTAGTGGAGCTATAGTCGTAATGGAAACAAGTTTCCCAGGTTCTAATACTTCATTTGGACATGTAGGAGTTGTAGAGTCATATAACGCTATTACAGGAAAGATATCGGTTCGTGGTGCGAATCAATCTTCTGGTTCAAGCCTCTTCACAGAAAATAATTGCTCAAATGTAAGGATTACATCATTTGGGACATCAGTTAAAAATAGAACAGATATTAGTTTCTGGTCTCGTTAGTTTAGATTTCCCCGGTCTAATTGCCGGGGAGTCTTTTTTATAATAAACAATGACTATTTATTAAATGAGCAAGTAGAAGAGTGAGATATAGCCATAGTTCGATGGAGAAAGAGATATCATTAGAAAAAGAGGGCGAAACAATAGCTTATAAGTATATTTATGAAATAAAGAAAATGAAATGATTTTATTATTTCATTTCTAGTTAAAAAATAATAAGGGAAGCTATTATAAAGTAGTTTCATAGATGGATAAATCCATTCAAAAAGCAGTTGTTTCGATGGTTGGAATTAATTTAGTCTATAAAGCTGTCGCATAGATCAAAAAACCTTAAAGATTTCCTCAAGTATGTTCTCTAAAATGATAGAAGTATTGTTTTGCCATTTAAGTTCAGTGCGAAATAAAGTCAGTATTGGGTAACTATATTGATAGAGGTACAAGAGTCACATGTATTCGAGGATTTCTGTTACGATGTAATCAAGTATATTATTTAGGAAAATTTTGGTCATTGCTATAATATGCTTTATTACTTTTCCTGCTTTGGTTTACGCCGCAACATCACCCGGTTTGGGAATAGCGAATTCTTTTGCAATCCTTTCGAGTACTTATACAAATACCACAGGAGGGACAACTCTTAATGGAGATTTAGGATACACAACAGGGCCTTCAACTGCTCCTACGGTGAATGGAACTACTCATGCTGCCGATGGAACATATACTCAAGCTGGAATTATCCAAGGGTCGGCATTGTCGTCACTTAATAGCCAACCTTGTTCTTTCAATTTTGCTCCGGGTGCAATTGACTTAGCCTCGGATACAACACACGGACCAGTCGGAGTTTATACGCCGGGCGTATATTGTATTACAGGGAGTGCAGATATCGGTGGTGGTGGAACGATCACATTAACTGGTGCAGGAACATATATTTTTAGAATGGATGGGGCTCTTACTTCATCGGCAAATTCGGTAGTTTCACTGGCGAGTGGGGCTTCTCATTGTAATGTTTGGTGGACACCAACTGCAGCAACAACACTTGGTGCTAATTCGACATTCGTTGGAACTGATATTAGCCCGGCTGGCATAGCGATAGGAAGTACAGTTACCTGGTTGGGTAGAGCTTTGGCATTTGGTGGAACTGTTTCAACGGTTTCAGATACAATATCAGTTGGATCTTGTGGCCTAGCTGGAACTTCAACATCACCTACAATATCTGAAGATAAAACAGTGAAGAACATTCTTATCGCTACTCTCGCTATTGGTTTAGTTGGATCTATATATTTAGGAAGAACTAGGAAATCAGTTGGAGAAGTTAAAACAGTATAGGTTCTATGTGTTATTAAGAAGAGTTAACGTACTCCTGTGTCTTATCATTGTAGTACTTGCTTGCTTTTTACTTATCTCTTCATTACTCCCGAGAACAGGATTTATAGCATACTCAAAAGAGTGGATAAAAGACGAAGTCCTGCATTTAAGACGCAATAAATTAGTAATTTCATCAATCGGTGTGAATGGCGAAATTTACGAAGGAGATGAGTCAGTGCTGGATCTAGGCTTTTGGAGACGACCATATACTGGTACTCCAGACACTAATGGAAATACAGTTATTGCGGCGCACAGATTCCTTTATAGGTATGGACCAAATACATTTTTCAATCTAGATAAAGTTCGTGTTGGCGATAATATTAAAATTATCTGGGAAGGAATAACCTATTTTTATGCTGTCACAGAAACAAAAATTGTGAGTAGTACTGAGATTGGACTAGAGGAAGCAACGGAGAAACAAATTTTAACTTTATATACCTGTATTTCATTATGGGATCAATCAGACAGATTAGTGGTAATAGCAGAAAGGAAATAGATAGCATCGGCCATATCAAAGAGATTGTAATTTTTCTTGTACTTTTGAGTGTATGTTTCTTGTTAGTTACATATATTGTGGGGACATAGTTAATGGTTTCATATGTGGAAGGAATTACGTACGAGGGTAAATTAATAAAGAAAACACTGGTTTTTAGTACTAAGTAAAGAGAATAACTGTGGAGATTTGGAACAAAATTATAAAACAAACCAGGGAATAAGAATCATTGTTATTTTTTGCTCTTTGCAGGCATCTAGAAAAGGTTCAAAGTATTTTTTGATTTTTAAAGTCTAGTAGTCGTGATTGGTGAGTAGATTCTATAAGTTTTCAATTTGTAATTGCGAATTCTAAGCCTATTTTTTCAAGTTCTAACGCAACCGCAGGTCCTACATTACTATTGGCGCCAGTTACAAGTATTGAAAATTTAGTCATTGTTTTTAGATAGATTGAATCTCATTCTTTCTAATGTTGCTACAGTAGCAACTAACTCAACGGCATCGATCTGATCGTACATGAATTCCATCTTTTCTTTTTGAGCATCATTAATAACATTCATAATTGTATGTGCATTAGGTGTTAGCTCTATAAACCAATCTCTCTTATCGGTTGTTGACTGTATTTTCTTTATTAGATTTTTTGCCTCTAATATATTGAGCATTTGGGAAATTGCTCCTTTGGTAGAATATCGATGTTTAGCTAGATCTTTTGCTCTTACTTGTCCTATATTATAGATTTGAAAAAGAATGAGTGACTGACTAAATGTAAGGTCAAATTCACGGAATATCGAGGAGACTTTAGACTCCAAACCGACTGTCAGGTCGAGCATTAATTTAAAGAATTTAATCTTTAAGTTTTCTGAACGAGTCATTCTTAATTCTGGATTGAGGTATATTTAATCCTTTTAACTTCTGTTTATAAGAGTTTACAAAACTCGGAGCACCAGCGATATAAAATATTGCTTCCTGTTGATTCAGACTAGTTAATTCTGCTTCTTTAATATCAATAGGATCTATGAGATATTTGATTTTAAGTTGTGTATTCGCCTTCACAAGAGCATCTAACTCTAATTTAAATAAGAAGTTCTCTGTACGATTCTTATAGTAGAGAGTAATTTCAGGAAGTATTCCGGCCAGCAAGAGGTCGGTTATTATAGATCGAAACGGAGTGATACCAATACCACCAGCAATGAACACATACTTCTTTGATATATCTTCCAAAGTAAATGTACCAATTGGTCCCATGACGTTAATTTGATTGCCAGGAGCCATATTGAATAATGCCCTTTTGAATGAGCTTGATGTATCACCAAAATATCTCGTACTTATTCTCAATAACTCCTCTCTTGGTGCAGATGAAGGCGAATAAAATCTAAAGTTTCCTCTATCATCTTGCTCTGAGTGATTAAGTCGAAACATTAAATGCTCCCCAGCTTCTATTTTAAAATCGGCAGGAACCTTGAAGTAGAATGACCAGATATTCTCCAAATCTAATTCTTTTTTGACGTATTCAACCTTTGTGCTGCGGAATACCCTAGGCAGGTCTCGTAGTATTTTTAAGAATTCTGTTATTCCATCCATTGCTTTTATATTTAATAGTTTAGATACTAAACCATTATACAGAGAAAAGAGTAATGTACAAGGTTTGCCCAAGATTGTCTTATGTTCACGTATTGGGTTTACGGCCTTTAAGGTAGTGCTTAGGCACTTGCCTATGGAATTAATATTCCAATGTTGCTTTTTATATAGATTTTTTACCAAAAGACTTTACAATCTTTTTAAGGAAGTGTATGATATATTTTACATTATGAATATCATACTTAACCTTTCCTTAAACTTATTAGGTATGAGTAAACACTCTAAAGATTTAATTAAAAAGTAAAAATATAATGAAAATATTAATAACTGGCGGTACAAACGGAATGGGAAAGGGCGTTGCGAAAGTATTATCTTCAATTGATAATAAAGAACATGAAATTATTATTCTTTGTAGATCGAAAGAACTTGGCGAAGCTACAATAAAGGAAATAGAAAATGAGGCTTTGAATAAAAAGGTATCAATTATTCTTTGTGACCTTACAAAACTCAGTGATGTTAAAAATGCAATATACGAGATTCAAAGCAAACATGGCTTTCTAGATGGTTTGTTTATAAATGCGGGATTAGGTTATGCTGCAAGAAGAGTAGAGACGGAAGATGGAATGGATCCACATTTTCAAGTCAATTATTTATCCCAGTTTATGTTGACCTTAAACTTATTGAACCTGCTAGAGAAATCAAAAAATGGAGGAAGAGTAATATTTAATACCACAGAAGGTGGGGAGATATTCTGGAATGACCTGCAGATGAAAGAAAAGTGGGGATATGAAAACGGTATCCACCAGGCAATGGTTGCGAAACGAATGTTTCTGGTTAAGCTGAATAAGTTATATAGAGCTAAGGAGGGAACGAACTTGTCGTTTATAGGGTTCCAGATTCCTAAAACTGTTTGGACAAATCAACTAAACATTATCCCTGCTTTTATGAAAGTAATGGCAAGCATTATGAGATTATTTGGAATATTTATTTCAATAGAAGAATGTGGAAAGATAATTGCTCCACTATTTACTGAAAACCAAGAAGATAGTCTGAAGAAATCAGGAAAGTTTATTACTTGGAAGAAAAACGAATTCATAGATATAAAGGAAGATGAGAATGTCCTGAATCAGGAGTTACAGGACAGATTGTGGAAGATTAGTTTAGAACTCTGTGTAGATAATAAGACAAGTGAAATTTCGAAATCACTTATCAATTAATTTGAAAGACCATTTATATTATCGTTCCAGAATCCTTCTTAGTAAGTTGCCGTCTATTCTCGTTATATCAAGAAAGGGTAGATCTCTAATAATAAAAGCCTCGATATCTTTGAACCAACCAAAGAATATGAGAATTCCCATAATAAGTATTACCCATCCAACTATTAATTTGAAGATACCTTTTGGGTTCGTATATTTCCGCAGTAGAGAATTCCCATATAACGAGATAGAGAGTAAGATTGTTGCCACTCCAAGTATATAGATACTTAAATATGCGATACCAGTAATGAGTGTTGCAGGTAGCATTACCCCTATTATGTAAGCATACGTAGGACTGCACGACGAGAATATTGGGCCAAGCGAAATTCCAATGAGCACGTCTTTGAGCAAGGAATCATCTTTCTTTTGTAGAGAACCTATATGTACAACGCTTTGATCGAGTCTTAATTTGTGTGAGATAGTTGCCCATACTGTTGGAAGAAGAATAAGAATGCCTTGAGAAATAAGAATAATACCGGAAATCATTTCCCACGTAGCAGTTGGGATAGAAATAAGAAGGGTAGTGCTTCTTAGTAAGAGTGAAAAAAAGAAGATAGAAAGTGATAGAGATCCAATAATGACAGAACTTCGCTTTATACTATTCCCGGCTTCCACCCCGCGTAAAATTATTGGTAGAAATGCAAAGATACAGGGTGCAAAGACAGTAAGAACTCCAGCTATAAAACTGACGAGAGCAACAATAATACTAAATTCCATCTTTCTTCAATGCATTAATAATATCATCAACTGTGTTCAGGGAGTATAAACCTCGAAGTGTTTTTACTTTACTGCCACTTTGATCAACCACAACAAGTGTATGTTGCATAACAACACCATATTGTTGTTTTAATGATGTAGATTCATCATAATCTACATAAAGAATATTGAGGGAGGTAGGTAAACTACCCACAGCCGATTGCAGATTCTTGTGTAATACTTGGCAGGAGGGGCACCAGCTTGCTCTAAAGAAAAGGATGTTAGTTCTGTCTGCTTTTAGAAGTTCTTTTGAATATTCACGGTATTGTCCCGTCATTTCTGCTGGTGGTTCTGAATCAGATGAAGTCTGGGGTACTGTCACATCTTGCGTCGGTGTTATTGTTAACGCAGTATTAGATTGCTCGTTACTTGGGTTGCTGTTAAGAGTACTTACAATAAATACGAGTAAGGCAATGAGAATCACGGGCAGTATAATTAAGAATATTCTTTTCATATACTAAAGTATACCACAATACATATAACGTGCCCCATTGCTGAATCTATTATCTTTAAACATATGTTAAAAGTATGAATGATATATGTAGGGAAAACAGAGGATGGTAGGATGTACCTAGAGTATTTTTTATTTTGCTATACCCAATTGTTGCATTAATGCTTTTGGACCATGTCCCTCGGGGATTTCTCCATAGGTATCAACTATCTTATCGTTTTCAATGCTGTATATAAAATATTCGGAGGGTAGGTTTATTTCCTTGCCTGTTGCTTCTGTTCTGGGAACGCCGATATTTCTTGGATAATCCAAAAGGCCGGTGTGAGTACCAGTTAAGGAAATAGAAAGTTTGACTTGGTTACCATTTACATATTCTATCTTTTCATTGAACTTGAAGTTAGGAAATGCTGTCTTTCTTGCCTTGTGAATATTCAAAGCACTATCCTTCCTGATGCTTATAAAGAAAGGCATTCCTTTCATTTTCATTTTATAATCCTCAGCCAGATAACTATTCGCCTTTCCCCAATCAGCATTTTCTATTGCACGTAAGTGAGCAATTACAATTTCTCTTGGTGTTAATGTATTCTTTGCCTCTTCTTGAGATTTTAATTTGTAAGAACTAAGGCCAGAGAACAAAAATTGTTGTATAGTCATTTTTAATTTCTTTTAAGTATTTCTTCTGTAATGTCGACTATACTAACATGAAAATAATAAATGGCAAAACAAATAAAGAGAGAATTAAGACGATTGTTCTAAGAATATAGACGCCTCCATGGGTCAGATTCTCCTATAAGAGTAATATAACCGCAGTGTGTAGTGGTAAGAACTCTGCTTTTGTAGTCTCACTCGGTGCAGATTCTGTCATGAGGTCTTATTGAATCTTGGATTTAGATATGTAAACTCCTTGGTGATTAAATATACTGTAAAGTATACAGTATATTGATAAATCGAGAAGCTAGTACTGAGGGATTATCGTATATACTAGCGCTGTAGAGTATTTGCCAGCTGGTTGCGTTGACAGAGTGGTTACTCTATATGTTATCGTAAATGTCTGGTTTATAATCGGTGTACCAGTCACCAGAGAAGTATTGTCTGCAACTATATCTCCTGGGGCACTAGGAGATATAGGGGCATAACAAGGTGCTACTCCACCACCCGCACAAGTCGGAGGACTGAATTTATTAACACCCTGAATTAATGGATCATCGGAAGTATATCCAAACCCTGTGCTACTAGCCCAATTTGCTGGTGATACATAGCTTCCGCCGGAGAAGTCATTGATAGTATGCAAAGGGTTAGCAGAAGATATTAAAACATCAGTTTTAAATAATCGTACCACATAGCCATTACATGCATTTGTAGACGTTGTTAGCACAGTAGATTTGGTGTTGGTATAACTATTGGCATTATTTAGATTATCGAAGTTTATAGAACTAGAGGAGATGGAGAAACTTAATGAAGGTGCCACTATTTGTCCATCCGCCAGTTGGGATAACCGTATTGTCTGTTTTTTCTTGAATTAGAACTGTCGGTGAATTAGGTGCTGTATCTACTAATGCTAATGTTGTTGTACCTGCCAAAGCAAGTGGAAATGCCCCGTTAATTATCCCGTATGATAGGTCAATATCTGGAACACTTGATATCTCCATCTCTATAGTTTGTCCGTTACTCGGGCCGACTATTACATCAAAAACAGGATATATGCATATTTGTGATGTTCCAACTGCAAGGGAACTATCAAATGTAGCTTTTTGAGAAGCATTAAAACTCTGCGTTGTCCCAAATTGTGTTTCGTTACCATTGTAAGTACAGGTCACAGCAGTTTCGTAGAGTAACTTTACGTTTGTAACATAAGAATTAGCTGCTACCGTACCAGTTTCACTGATTATAAATCTTGTAACATTAATAGACGCAATATTTGATACTATGGTAAATGGCGCTCCGATATAGTTATTAGTTGTTGCAATATTAATGCTTGTGGTTTGAGTTCCAGTTGTGGCGATAGTTATCGCCGGAGTCCTCCAAGCAACAAAACGATAGTTATTTGTTCCCACAGTATTGGTCTCAGCTGCAGTGTTGACCGTAAACCCGTTAGACAATAACCCAGTGACAGCATTGGTAACATTAGCAACGTTAATAAACGGTAATGCCGAGTTAGTAGTATTATCAGATGTTCTAGATACACCTTGTGTAACACCCGTCTCTTTAATCCAAAGATTATTTTGCTGAAACCCAACTGTTGTAATATTCTGAGATGCACCATTGATTGTAATGAAAGAAGCCAAGCCAAAATTTGAGCAGGCTATGCGAACCTTAGAACCTCTGAAATGGGCGACTGATAAGGAAGAAATACAAGTTTTGATGTCGAAAAATCCTATCTGGGGTGACTGATGGGTCTCGAACCCACGACCACCTGCTTCACAGGCAGGCGCTCTACCACTGAGCTACAGCCACCACTAGGGAGAATTATCTCACAAACAATGCTCGAAAACAAAGGCAACATGCAAAGAACATTGTAATTCCGAATCTTCTTACTGACTAAGTTTCTTTAATTACAGTTTGGAGTTGTCTCTAAAACTATTTTAGAGATTCCGACACTTGCAAAGTTTTCTCCGAATAAATCACCAGCTGCGCGATGGAGAATAAGTTTTGGAACATGTGTGTCAAAAGCTGCGGTATATGAAGTAGTATTAAGGATCTCTTCTACAATACCTCCATTATTACCACCAATTTTCATTCTTGATGCAGTTAGTGTTACCGTTTTTCGTTGTCCATCTGTTTGTAAACGATAAGTAAGTACAGTTCTATATGGATATTCTAAAGTAGTTTGTTCTGGTTCTTCCTGTACTCCTTTAACCTCTCCAAAAGTTTCGAGTTCAGTTTCGACGGTGTCATGTGGATTAGAAAGACGGGTCAAGAACTTACTACTTAGTGGTGTTCTATTGATTTCCTTTGATGAGAGTTCCGTTTTTTGAACCAAAGATACTCCACTCTGATTTGTGTTTGGGCTAAGATATTTACTCGAAAGGGATACAGAAAAGTCTGGAGTTACCTCACCATCTTTAAATTGATACTTTATCCCTGGAACAGAAACAGCAGAAAGGTAAACCTTCATTGTAATATCCTTTAACTGATTCAGGTTACCAGTTGGGATTCTTGGTGCAATCATAATGCTTGTTTCCTTATTGTTTTTTGCAGCAAGAGAGAATCTTACTTCTTGAGTGTAAGGAGAAGGTTCAAGATTTGCAAAATATGCCCCATCTGAAGTATCTCTGTTTGTAAATAGTGAGAAATCTTCAAGAAGACTTTCCATAGTTGACCCACTTCTAAAATCAAGTGTCTTTTGTATTGGTGTGGGGCAAGAAAGCTGTGAACCAATGAAGGCTTGTGCAATATAGCCTACTCCGACGGGCAAGGATATTCCAAATAATCCCGTTTCTGTAGCTGGTTGCAATGCCGGTGCCTGGGTTGGTTGAACTATATTTATATATCCAGTAGTGGGTGTTATTAAGGGCGTTGGGGTTGGTGAAGTTGTTCCTCCGCAAGAAGGGATAGTGACGATATCTGGACCTTCAATAGTAGCCGTTATTATTCTTCCATTATTATCGGGGTATTCCATATAGAGTAATTTATATTTATCTCCAGTGGTGAAAGTACCAATCCAACCATTCATAAGAAATAAACCGTAAATACCGTCATAAGGAGTTCTTGGTGCAATAGTAAGAGTACCAAACATACTCTCCCATCTATTAGAAATAAGTTCAGCAGCAATTAGATACTCTTCCTCTATACTAAAAGGTCGCTCACGTCCAATAACTAAGCGAAAAGCATTTGGTGTTGGCGTAGCATCTCCCGGTAACGCGCTTGTTCTATATGAAAAATTCAGTGAAATACTGCCATTATTGCAAGTAGCTTTAAACATAGACGCGGTTACTGTAAAAGAACTGGGTAGTGTAGGGATTATTGCAGTAGGAGTAATTGATATTGATGGGGTAGATGTAACCACGGGTACTGTTGTTGCTGGGGCCGTTGGAATCGTTGTTGGGGTTGGGGTTTGGGTCGGGATTGGTGTTGGGGTTTGGGTCGGGATTGGTGTTGGAGTTACAACAATGGAAGTAGGAGTAACAATAGGGGTAACAGGTGCGCCAGTAATGCAATCTAAGATGTTAACTTCGCTATTTCCTATAGTCCCATTATAAAATGTTTCACTTAAAATAGAAGTCTGATAACTAACACCTAGTATTTTATACGTTTCTCCTCTTATTAAAGTTCCATCCCATCCATTGAACTTAGTAAGTAGATCTAGTATAGGATCGCCAGAAAAGGGTGCAATTGCCTTTGAAAAGATACCAGTACCCCAATACTTTGAAGTAAACCATCCTACTAGACTATAAATAGGAGCCTGAAATCCAGTAACCACTTTTAATTTATAAATAGAGAGAGTGTAGGCATATGGATAGACTATTAGTTCGGGAGGAAGAATATTAGTAAAAACTGCTATACCTAAAGAAGGAGTTGTTTGAGAACAAGCAGTGTATAAAGAGATTCTTAACCCAAATGGATCAGTATTCAGTATTCCTGTTGCATATATAGCTTCGGGAATAGTAGTACTTATACTTTTTCTAAAAACATGATCATTCAGTGAAACTCTCTCGTTAAAAGTTAGAGAGGTATCCTGTGCGATCGATGCAATAGCTTGATTTTGCGATGGTAGAAGTTGCTCTTTAGTATTGATTTCATAATAACCTTTAGGCGCTTCAAATAATGGATTACTTGCCTGGTTTCCTAATGTACTAATAGCAATAAGTGATCCAGTAATGATAAGAACAAATAAAAATACTCCACCACCAAGCAACACTTTTCGGTTTTTATTTATGAAGTTCATATAAGACAATGTCTAAATTTAGAGATACTCATTATTTATATAAGGATTTACCTAAGTCGTCAATAATTTCTAGGAATAATATTATGAAATAATTGACAGAACAACTCACGACTTGTTAAAGTAGTGTACGTAATTTTGGTATATTTATAATGACAGACCATAAAACAGACGAAGAAATTGTAAAGAGTGAAGAGATTATTTCCCCTGAAGCGACAGCAGTTATCGTTAAGAAAACAAAGATCTTTAAAAGGAAAGTAGAACCAGAAAATAGTGAATATGTTACCTTTAGTTTGAGTGGTATCAATACTCCTGTAGCTATTCTCTTGTCTGCTGTTATTCTTTCGATTGGAGTTGGTTTAGGTTTATATTTTGGTTTAAGAAGTCAAACTCCTACCACCATGCAGAATCAAACAGTTCCTCCAACGGTAACTACAGGAGATCCATACGTTGCAACCGCTTTTCCAGAAGCAACTGTCAAGGTTGGTAGTGGAGCATTTAAAGGAACAAGGGCAGTAGGAAAAGTTACGATAGTCGAATTCAGTGACTTTATGTGTATTTTCTGTAGACAATTTATTACTGGGGTTGATGCTCGTTCTGGAACAGATACAGGATTGAGTGCATATGAGCAGATTGTTGCTAACTATATTAACCCAGGCAAAGTTGCATTGACTTATAGACAATTACCAATACAAGGGCACGATCCTGCAGCTACAGAACTGGCATTAGCAAGTGAATGTGTTCGTCAAGATGCAGGAGATGTTGCGTTCTTTAAATTCCACGACTATGTTTTTGCACAATTCACAGGCTTAACAAATACCGCAAATACACAAAAATTAGAACTGATTAGGTCTAAATTGGAAGATGCGGTAGTACAATCAGGGGCAAACAAAGCAAAAGTAATGAGTTGTTTCGATCAAAAGGCAACACAGTCGGTATTAATAGCTGATTTGCAAGATGTAACAGCACTTACGGCTATAATACAATCATATTTGCAGACAAATGGTCTTTCTGGAATTGGAACTCCTGGCTTTGTAATTGGAAAACTACAAAGTGACGGCACTGTAAAAGGTCGTTTTATTGGTGGTGCATATCCGTATCAAGCATTTAAGAATGTTATTGATGAGCAACTCACTAAATAGCTTCTTTCCTAGGAATCCGACTGAAGTTGAAGAGAAAGACGAGCAAATAAAGGCAGAGAATCGATTTTTGAATGCAGAGAAGATTAAAGAGAAAGTTCCACAGGTAGGTGTTATTCTAGGTATTAGTATTGTTTCGTTTTTCTGCGGGTACATCCTATGGTCTTTATTTCAGACAGAAACATTTCTTCCTTATCAGGGTAACTCTTTTGCACCGCAAACGACAAATATCATTATATTTACGGCTCTTTTATCATTTATTGTTAGTGGTGTCGCAACTGTAATCGGTACCGTTATTTACGTCTTAGTATGGATTATCCGTAAGAAAACTATGGATATTCAAGAAAGATACGTTATTTCGGCATATTTCCTTATACTACTTCTTCTTTTTCTTACCCTCCAACTGCAAGTATTTCGAATTGTCCCTATCGGAGCGGTCATATTGTTAGTTATCCTTGTTTGCGGTATAGTTGGGTATGGAAGATATAAGAAACTCAGTCGTCTCAAAAAGTACCTTGGAAAGAATAGCCCAGGAAGAACAAGAGAAGAGGGGTCCAAAGTATAAGATTAACCAAGTTGTTTTTTCGTGGGAAGCTGATGACCGTATTACCTATAATTTTAAAGGTCAACAAAAAAACACTTACGCATTTTTAGTCATATTAGTAGCTCTTTATTTCGTGTGGGTTGGGCAACCGTTAATTAGTTTAGCTATTTCTGCAGTTTTCTTTCTTCTTTATGTTCTTTACACAATCCCCGCATCTCGGGTAAATCATGCAATTGAAACTGTCGGAATTCGAACAGGTGGACAACTATTTCTATGGGAGGATATGAGAACATTCTGGATATCAGAGAAAGAAGCACGGATGATGCTTTATATTGATACGAGACTTACTTTTCCTGCTCGGCTTATATTCATTATCGATACTTTTAATGATGCTGAAAGAGTCGTTTCAAATCTTTTGGAGCATATTCCCTATATGCCATTACGTAAAAGACAGGAATATTTTGAAAAGATGTTTGAGGGAACCTATATTGATGCAACAACTTTTGTGAAACCATTAACTATGCAAGAACTTCTCCAAATGCAATCACAAGAGCAAGAAGAATCAAATAAAGATGGAAGTCCAGTATCTAAAGTAACAATACAAAAAAATGGTAGCACTGCGAAATCTCGAGGTCTATAAACTAGCACATAGTGGACTCTTAGTTAAGAATAGTAAATCTCGAAATGTCATTGTTTTTGATCCTTACCAGGTATCTCCTGAAGCAATTAAGGAATCATCGAATATTGGTGCAGTCTTTTTCACACATGACCATTTTGATCATTTCTCTCCAAAAGATGTAGGGCTTCTCGCAAAGAAAACGACACAGTATGTATTCCCAATGACAATCCTAGAGAAAGGGAAAACATTTCTTACTCAAGATGATGCAATGCTTATCCCTGTCCTGCCACTAGATGAATATTCAGTAAAGTTTGTAGATGGGGAAGAGGTTAAATTTATGGCAGTTCCTGCATACAATATTAACAAGGTATCTCCTCAAGGGAATTCATATCATCCACAAAATAAAGACTTTGTTGGTTATCTTATAGAAATGGATAGCGTTACTGTTTATGTTGCTGGAGATACAGATAATATTCCTGAGATGGCAGCACTAGAGGATATGGTTGATATTGCTTTCCTTCCTATTTCGGGGACATATGTTATGACTATAGATGAAGCAGTCGAAGCATCTAAAGTAATAAAACCACAGATTGTGATCCCTTGTCATTTTGGTGTAGTAGCGGGAGACCCAGATATGGGAGAAGCTTTTAAAAAGAAAATGCAGGAAGAGCTACCAGGTGTACAAGTGGTCATTGAGTGATCGCTATGAACGAAACTGCCTTTGAAGAAATTTATGTTCGAATGCGACTTAAGATTTTTCGCTACATTCTTTTTCGTATTAAAGATCGCTCACTCAGTGAAGATATTACAAGTGACGTTTTTGTAAAGTTATACAAGGAATTACAATCAAAACCAGAAATTAAAAGATATGTAGATGCTTGGTGTTACCGAGTCTCCTCAAACTTACTTATTGATAGATTAAGATCTAAGGGCTACCAAAGAACAGTAACACTATCAGAATTAGAAGCACATGATGACTCAAGAGAAATAGAATCTATTGATGAAAAGAACGAAGATCTTCTAATTTCTTCAATACGAGAAGAGAAACAACGAAAAATTTGGCAAGCAATATCAACACTTCCTAATGAAGAAAGAGAATTAGTACATTTACGCATGTTAGAGGAGTTACCTTTTCATCAAATTGCCGTTATACTTAATAAGAAAGAAGGTGCCGTTAAAATGAGATTTAAACGCATTATCAATAAACTACAAAGAATTATCAAAGAATCATGAACTGGTTTGGAAAAAGAAAGACCGATTTAGAAAAGTTATTTATAACTATTCGGCCTATCTATTTGAGAAAAAATAAGAGGAATGACGAATCATTAAAACGTATAGATTTATTACTGACAGAGAAGTTAAGAGAAGAAGGCTTTGAATATCAATCAAAGAAACAATCTGAAAAGAAATTTTCTTTGCCTGGAAGGAGCTTTTTCTTGCAGTTAGGCTTATTTAGTTTTGTGGGTATTCTTCTTTTTCTTGTATGGGAGTTTTCACCTGCGGCATATTTGCCATTTATTCGTATTTTTTCTAAACCATCAACTGTGGATGCTTCACTGCAGGGTGTTTCGCTTACGGCTGCGGGTGTCGACAAAGACCTTCAAGCCTTTAGTATAACGTTAGATAAACCAGTTTCAGAGAAATTTATAAATGAAACACTAAAAGTATCTCCTTATGTTGCTTATGAGATATCATTAAAAGACGGAAATAAAACTATTGTTGTGACACCAAAACAACAATTGGTTCAAGGTGAAGTCTATTCAATTACTCTGCAAGAAGGAACTGTTTTTACAGATGGGTCAGTGCTATCTCAGACTGAGGCTTGGATTCTTCCTATTAAAAAGGTATTTTCAGTAAATTATATTAGTCCATCAGAAGACAGCGGTACTTATGAATCATCAGTTGAGGTTTATTTTTCAGAAGAAATTACGCGGGCAAACTTTGAGAAATCATTCTCAATGTTACCAAGAGTATCTGGAAAGATAGAATCAATCACGAATAATGGTTTTAGATTTATTCCTACCTACCAATTTGTTCCGGGAACAGTGTATGAAGTAACAATCAATGCTGAATTGATCGCAACTTCGGGTAGTTTACTTCAGGCTGAAGTCAAGCATTTGTTTATTGTTTCAAGGGACGGAGCAAATAAGGAGTATGATGGCGAGGAACTTTCTTTTGAATCACCATATCTAAATATAGGTTCGAATGCACAATCAACAATTCTTTTTAAAGGATTTATTGGTGCAAAACAGGCAGTTTATGAAGTAACGAAAGCCGAGGCGTTAAGTGTTTTTTCCTCGATAAAGAAAGATAAAATTGTTCAGTGGGGGAAACTTATAGCAGGTAAGAAAGAAAAAACCACAAAGGATATGATACTATCCAGGAATATTTTACTAGATAGTCTTGCATCGGGTATATATATTCTTAGATTGCAATCGCAGGACCGACTAGATGTACAAGCATTTCAAGTACTTTTCTCTTCTCAACTTGTGTATCAAGATTTTCTTGATGCAAATACTGGTGAATTGCATATATGGTCAGACAAAAAACAAGGAATATCTGCATTCGGGTACAAATGTGCCGATAATTGTGAAATTGATAAACAAGTTGATATCTCCGATGCTGCCTATTTATCAATACAAACCAATACTCAAGATTTTGTATTGCTCCAAGATCAAAACGGTTTTGTGTTCTTTCCAGCAGGAATTATAAGTACGCGTGTACCAGTACAAGAGAACACAGTATCAAATACATTTGATGTAGTAGTAAATTACGAGAAGAATTCATATAGAGCGGGTGAAGTAATTACTATGCAGACATTCCTTAAAAAATATACTGCAGAAGGACCTAAGTTAGCAGGTAATGAAGAAATAGTAATTTCGGTTTGTACAATAGGCATGAATGAATTTTGTTACCAAGATGTAACCGCTAAAACGGGTGAGAATGGTGTCATCCTGCATAGGATTCCGACAAGTAATAGCCAGAGAAGTATTACTATAAAGATTTTGAAATCTCAAAATGGTATTAAAAGTCCTCTGTATCAAAAAGAAATTATACTAATGAAGGCTGGTGCTCCATTAATAACAATAAATACAAATAAAGAAGAGTATGAAGCTACAGAAATAATTAAAGTAAGAGGAAGCATTCTCACTGTCGAAGGTTTTCCATATGGACAAGATGGAATCATTGTTGAACAATCTCGTATCAAGAATGAAATAGTCTATGATGAATTAAGCAAGACAATTCGGTACTATGAATCCAACCTGACAGAAGAGTTAGTGAGGTCTCCATTAAAGATCTCGGCTCAAGGTAGTTATATTCTTGATATTCCATTGCAAACTATTCATTCTGGCTGGTCTGCCTATACTGTAAGGATTACGATAATTATGCCCGATGGCGAAAAAGTAGAAAAGAAAATACTGGTGACAGAAAAGACATTGGTTCTGATTGAATCTCAACAAGAGGGAAAGGTCTTAAACTGGGTAGATATTTCAAAACCAGCATCTATTATTATTCGAGTCATAAATAAAGACACCTCTGAACCTGTAAGTTTGGCTATTGGGAGTGTTACACTAAACAATACACTTAATGGTGTTGCCCGTGTTGTCCAACCCAGAAAAGATATTCAGTTTACCTCAGTGGGTAAGTATGTGGTGGATATTAAAAGTTTCTTAGCAGGTGAATACTCTCTGGTTGTAGATCTCCCTCAATTACCCACAATTTCAGAAAAGCTCTTTACAATTACAACAGATAATGAAGGTACCGGACTCTCGTCTAAAGAAGCCGTAGTCGGAGAGAAACTAGCACTCTATTACCAGAAGGCTTCAGCTGGTTCACGATTGGTGCTTTATACTCAGAGTAGTACTTACTCGACATGGCAAAATATGGATAACACTAAAACAAGTATGGATATTCAGATTACAGACAAGATGGTTGGTAAAACAAATTTCTGTATATTAGATGTTGGTGGACAACAATCTTCACCTTCATGTGATAATTTATTGGTACTACGAGAGCAGCGGAAGTATGATATTACTGCAATTCCAGTGGTATCTTCTGACAAGAAGATAGTCAGCATAGAGTCTCAATTACAAAGTCTTAGTGGAAACGATCAAACCGCAATTGGCTATTACACAATCAAATCTGCAAGTGAACGAGAGATACTTAAAGAATCTACTCCGATAGAAATAAATGTTTCAACAAAGACAGTATTTGATATAACGGAGTTTTCGAATGTGCAAGATATTGTTATGAGATTTTTTATTATGACAAAAGACGGGCAAGTTATTACTAAAGAAAAATTGATTAATTCTTCGGTAGGCATATCATTTATACAACCTAAAAATGGCTATAATAAAAATCAAACAAGGATTCCAGTAACATTTAGAAATAGTTCAGGCTCTGACTTTTCTGGAACGGCAATTATTACGTGTAGTGAATGTACTCCCACTCAATCTATTATTTCGGTGCGATTGTCTTCACATTCTCAAGAAACATATGAGGTATCTATAGGTAAATCACTTGAAAATGTTTCGGTGACACTTAATCTCACGGATAGTAATGGAACACTCATTATAAAGAAGATTAGTGCAAATCCAAACAATTCTTTTCCATCACTCTATGCGCATATTATTCAAGAGGAATATAGTACTTTATTAGATACAAGTCATTCAAAGATACATTTCAGTTTTTCCGACGTACCAGCAATGCCATCCTCTTTTAGGGAATTATCAATCTCTCCGTTATTAAAAGCACTCACTCTCTTCGAGAATAATACGTTAGGATCAAATAATATTTATGAGTATCAATCTCTCATTAATGAAGTCGATTCTGAAAGTAGACAGCTTGCAAATAAACAAACAATAGTGAATGGGACAGTTCTGAGAGAATGGTTATTGATCTCCCATTATATAGAGAATAATCAAAGTGCCAAGAATAGCCTTGAAAGAGTTAAGAGCTACTTATATCGGGTTAATCTTACCTCTCTTTCTCGGAAAGACCAGTTATTATTCTTAGCGCTTAGAGTAGAATTATCCCAGAAAATGGAGTATGCGAACGCACTCACGATCCTTCAAGAAATTGCAGCGAAAGAACCGCCCTTTGAAGAATTACTTCTCATTTCAGAGATTTATTATTCAATGGGTTCTTCAACTCAAGCAAGAGATAAACTTGAACAGGTAATCAAATTTATTCCGCAGCAAGTACCTCAGAGAGCGTTTCTTTCGCGGATATATTTACTAAGCAAACAGTTGCAAATACCTGAGGAAGTACGGAAAGTTATAAAAGAGAAGTTAATGAGTATAAAAGTGTTTACTGATAACGCACTCGTAAGTAGTGACATAGAATCTCTATTACTTTTCAATAATTCAATCGACAAATCAGATTATGGAAGTCCAAATATGCAAATTAAAATCTCGGTAGATGATAAAGATAAGGTATTACAATTTACTGGTTCTCAGTCGGAAGGGATCTTTAATGAGCTTGCATTAGGAAGCAAGAGGATTAGGATTGTTATTCCTGCGGGTCGCAAGATCTTTGTAGCAATATCAGAGAGTGAGTAATATCTGGAATCTTTTCGAACAATACTGTATCCTATAAAAATGAGAAAAGAGAGTAGATTTAAAAAGTTTTCTTTATTTGGACTACTTGGGATGTTAATTGCATTGTCTGCATTTGCGTATATGCTTCGACAAACGGAGCTTGCGACAAGAGAAAGCTCTGCACTATACGGCGGAGAATCAGAAAACAGTTACTTAGCAAGTGGTTATCTTATTGCTTACCAAAATAATCAACCCTCAGAACTATGTGGACTTGTGTACTTAGAAGGAGGAATTGCATTGTCTGCAGCCCACTGTGCCGATAAAGGAACAAAATTTACAGGCGGTATCGGGCAATTCAACGTGCTTACTTTTGGTGATATCCAGTTTTCTGCGTTCTCTCAACATCCTGGATGGGATCATAAGAAAAGTACCTACGATGTCGCAAGATACACTCTATCGTCGTTGGGTACGCAAGCAATCAATCAAACTGCAACAATTGGAGTTCCAAAACAGAACTGTAATTATAGAATTGTTGCTTATGGTAGAACAGAAGTTGATGGTGAAAATCTAGAACTGAACCGGCCACGAAAAGGAGCCGATCTTTGTATTACTTCTATTGAGAATGATATTTTTTATCTAAATAGTTCATCTGGTGGCATTTGTGTTGGAGATAGCGGTTCACCAATTTTTGAAAAGAATACGAATACAGTTGTTGGTATCGTTTCTGCAATTCGAGCGAAAGACGCTTCAAACCCATGTTATATTGGAAATGTTGCAATTGCATCTAGATTAGATACAAAGAGTGATTATATTAAGGCAGTCTCAAATACTGCACCGATTTCGACTCCTTCAACTATTCCAGAGAGTATAAATCAATTCACTCGCGTTATTGTTGAAGAGAATCTCTCTTTATTCGATCAAGCACAGAAGTTTATGATCCAATATGCAGCACAATTACAGATTGCAGTATATATGTTAGGCATCGGAGTAGTATTCTTTATCGTGTTGATTTTGGTTGATCGTAAGAGTGTTAGCGTTGGCGTTCAAATATAGAAATATGAGTAATAATCAAGTTCTCTCGGTGGGCGATAATTTACTCCTTGACTTATCTTTTTTTTTACATTACAATGCGAAAAGATATGGGTATCCAAACAACGGCAACACAAAACTCTGAACAATTTAAGACACAGACCGTTAAGAAAGAAGAACCAAAGAAATCCCAGAATCCTGAAAAGTCCGACGAAATGGTGATAGAAATTAACCCTTCGTTGATAATTGGGATTATTATTGGGGTTGTTCTTCTGATTGGGGTTGTATTTATTTTTACAAGACCGGGAACCATTAAAGCACCAGAAACATTTGAAGAATCGCTCGTTGACGTTACGGTAAGTATGGCCGATGGTTATACAAAAGGCTTAGACGAAGCAAAGATAAAGATCATTGAATATAGTGATTACGAGTGTCCATATTGTAAGTATTTCGCGACAGCTATTAATCCCCAAACTAGTCAAACGACAGGCATAGCGATAGTGAAGCAGATAGAATCAGAATTTGTAGATACTAAAAAGATTCAATATATATACAAGCCATATTCTGCAGTTCCATCTCACAGCCCAGCATTTGTTAATGAAGCTGTTGGCGCACAATGCGCAGCAGGTCAAAACAAGTTTTGGGAATTCCACGAGGCAACATTTACAAGTACGAGAACTAATGGACTTGGTATTGATGGAAAAGGTTCAGATGAAGGCGCACTTGCAAATATTGCAGAACTAGTTGGAATAAATCGTCAATCATTTATTGACTGTTATAAAAAGAGAGATATGTCGATAATTAATAAAACGAATGATTCTGTTAACTCATCTATTAAGCCTGCCTTTGATAAGACAGGGCAAACGATAGGTACTCCGCTCTTTGTTATATGTGTCGCTAATGAAAATAACCAGTGTGTTGGGAAAGCGTTCACTGGTGCATTACCAATTGACAATTTTAGACAAGTAATTTCTATACTTGATCCAACAATTGTGCAAACTACGCAGCCCGCCCCATCTAAATAATTTATAAAGCCAGTCCATTCATGGCACAAGTAAGAAAAAGACTTAACCTCTCGACGAATAAGTTTGATTATCCGTTTCCAGATTTTTTTGAGTCTCATCATCGTTCATACAACTGGTTTTTAGAAGAGGGATTTCGTCAACTTTTAAAGAATATCAGTCCTATCAAAGATAGTCTTGAAAAGATGTGGAGTTTAGAATTAATGGATTACTACTTTAAGGATCCAGAGATTTCATTGCAAGAAGCTCTCGAATATGATCTTACCTATAGTATGCCAATGTTTGTAAAGGCACGCTTAACCAATCTTCGTGATGGTGAAAGTAAAGAACAAGATGTCTATTTTATGGATGTACCTCTCTTAACGGAGCAGGGTTATTTTGTTGTAAATGGAATAGTTCGTACCGTTCGTCATCAAATTGTTCGTTCTGAGGGTGTTCTTTTTGAGAAAGAGAGTAATGCAATAACTCCAGATCAGAAATATGTTGCAAGATTGATTCCATCACGTGGTGCATGGTACATGTTTGATATTAACAAAAAAGGAGTAGTTACTGTTCGACTCATCCGCCAGAGGGTGAAAGTATTAGTCACAACATTATTACGAGCACTTAAAGGATACTCAGACACAGAAATTCTTAATCTCTTCCGAGATGTAGACGATCGAACTAAGGGTTTTATTAAAACGACCTTAGCACACGATAAGACTAAAACAAAGGAAGAGGCAATTATGGATATTTACTCCAAGCTTCGACCAAACGAAGTTGCAACGATAGAAAGAGCAAACCGATATGTTCGTGGTTTCTTCTTCGATTCACGACGATTTTTACTTGGTGAGGTCGGTAGATATCAATTAAATCAGAAACTAAAGACATCCTTTAGAAAGCCAAAATTGTATTCTAAAGATTTAGTAGAAATCATCAAGCATTTGATTCAAGTAAATCTTAAGCAGGTTCCACCAGATGACGCAGATAGCTTGGTAAACCGACGTATTAAGAGTGTAGGTGAAATCGTTTTTGAAGTAGTTAATGAAGCACTCCTCCGATTTGAGCGAAATGTAAAAGATCGTATGAGTCGTGTTGGTGCAGAGAAATCTGTGATGCCAGCAAGCTTGATGAACACAAAAACAATCTCCGCACAATTAGAAGCATTCTTTAGTATGAGCCAACTCTCGAAATTCATGGAACAGCAAAATGTCTATGGACAGATTGAAGAGTTACGAAAATTAACTGCAAAAGGTCCAGGTGGATTGCAGTCTAAAAATGCAGGTTTCTCTGTTCGAGACGTTCACTATTCACACTATTCAAGGTTTTGCCCTGTAACGACACCAGAAGGTCCTAATGCAGGTTTGGTAACTCACTTTGCAGTGTATGCTCGTCTTAATAGATTTGGCTTCGTAGAAGCTCCATTTAGAAAGACAAAGAATATGGTTGCAAATAAGCAGGAAGAATTGCAAAATAGAATTCTTGCAGAATCAATAGAAAGTGGAAAGCAGACATTTGAAATGGGAACTTTTATAACCCCAGAAATTGCAAAAGCAATTAGTAAGGTAGATAAAGAAGAAATCAAGGTATATCCATTTTTAACTGACGAAGTACTGTATCTTAGTTATCACGCAGAACAAGGAAAGCATATTGCAATGTTCCGAACTCCTCACGATGAATTTGGTAATTATCTTCCAGGTTTAGTAACAATGCGTTATAACGGCGAATTTCACTTAGACGGTTCAGATAAACTAGAATATGTTGAAGTTCACGGATGGCAAATTGCCAGCTTAGGTCTTGGACTTATTCCTTTTGCAGACAGAACAGACTCATACCGTACTATGATGGGTAGCAATCACCAAAGACAAGCATTACCATTGGTATTCCCAGAAGCACCATATATTGCAACAGGCTTAGAAAGAGAAGTTGCACGACAAAGTGGACTTACTGTGTATGCAAAGGCTGATGGTATTGTTGAATATGCAGACGCGAACTACATTATGGTACGAGATACAAAATCGAAAGAAAAGACAGAATATCGCTTGCAGAACTTTATGAGAACAAACGACAATACTGTTATTACGCAGAAAGTATTAGTTACTCCAGGCGAAAAAGTAGTAAAAGGTGATCTTCTCGCAGATGGTCCAAGCACAGACATGGGTGAACTATCACTTGGTCGAAATGTTTTGGTTGCAGTTATGTCTTTCGAGGGTCAGAACTATGATGATGGTTTTATTGTCTCAGAAAGAATTATTCAAGAAGATGTGTTTAGCACAGTGAGTGTACGTCTTTATACGCAAGACCTACGAGAAACAAAAACTGGCCCCGAAATTCTTACTTCAGATATTCCAGGTATTAATTATAAATTGCTTCGCAATTTAACTGGTGAAGGAATCGTAAGAGTTGGTAGCATCGTTCGAGGTGGAGATATTCTTTCGGGTATTATTTCTCAGAAAGCTGAAAAGCAACTTTCTCCAGAAGAGGCATTGCTTCATGCAGTGTTCGGTGAATCGGCTCGAGAAGTAAAGAATAACTCACTTCGCGTACCTTATGGTTCAGAAGGTATTGTTATTAAAACTCAAATTCTTTCTCACGAAGACGGATATAAGCTTTCAGCTGGCGTACTTAGAAGAGTAAAAGTATGGGTAGCCGAACTTAAGAGAGTATCCTACGGTGATAAATTCTCAGGATTCTATGGAGATAAAGGAACTGTTTCAACAATCCTTCCTGTAGAAGACATGCCTCACTTAGAAGATGGCACTCCTGTTGATCTTATTATGACTCCATTCTTAGTAAAAAGAATGAACATGGGTATTCTGTATCAGATTTACTACTCAACACTTGCAAAAGAAGCAGGTGAATACTTAGAAATTCCTAATTTCGAAGAGATGGATGATGCAGAGATTCAAAGATTACTTGGAAAAGTTGGGCAAGAAAAGCTTGCAAGAAGAATATTAATTGATGGTCGATCTGGGGAAGCATTTGCGGATAAGGTTGCAGTCGGGTACAGATACTTTATCCGATTAAAGCACATTGCAGCAGATAAGATGCACGCACGATCTACTGGTCCATACTCAGTCGTTACTCAGCAGCCGGTTGGTGGAAAAGCACAACTCGGTGGTATGCGTTTCGGAGAAATGGAAGTCTGGGCACTGGAATCTCACGGTGTTCCATATACACTTCAAGAAATGTTGACCATTAAGTCAGACGATGTTCGTGGAAGAACCTCTGCATATAAGGCAATTATTCAAGGAGAAGAAATCAAAATGGAGAATGTCCCAGAAACATTTAACGTTTTGGTAAAAGAATTGAACTCACTTGGAATCAAGGTAGAGTTGCTTAAAGATAATATAACTCACGAAAGTTAATATGCAAGACTTTAACGCTATAAAGTTACTCCTCGCCTCTCCAGATGATGTATTGTCCTGGTCGTATGGTGAAGTGAAAACAGCAGAAACCATTAACTACCGTAGCCTTAAGGCTGAACCTGGTGGATTAATGTGTGAAAGAATCTTTGGCCCTACAAAAGATTTTGAATGTTACTGTGGAAAATACCGAAAGAAGAAATATAAGGGTATTGTCTGTGATAAGTGTGGAGTTGAAGTAACGTCAGCGAAAGTTCGACGTGAAAGAATGGGACATATTCGTCTTTCAGTTCCTGTCGTCCACGTTTGGTATTCTTATGGTGTTCCTTGTAAGCTTTCTATTCTTTTAAACATCCCCTCTAAGAAGCTTATATCGGTTATTTACTACATCCGATATATTGTTACTGCAATAGATCAAGTTAAAAAAGAGGAAGCTCTCACCGAGATTACTGAAAGGATTATGTCGGAAGTTGCAGCACTTGATAAGAGTTATGAAGAGAGAGTTGCACAAATGGAACAAGAATTTACAGACTCTAAGAAAGTAGAAAAGCCAGCTAAAGCCTCAAAGAAAGATTCAAATACTGATATTGTTGCAAAACAGAGAGCAATCCTCAAAAAAGAAATTCTTGACCAAAAGACCGAGATTGAAACAAGATATGAATCAATTCGCAAGCTTGCTGAAGGTTTAAGCTACAAATCAGTTATTACAGAAGAAGAGCAGAGAAGCTTAGCAAGCATAGATACTCGTTTCTATGACTTAGAAATGGGTGGTTCTGCAGTAAGCAAACTTCTTGCAGATCTTGATCTTGTTAAACTTAAAACACAACTCGAGGCAGCATACAACATTGTTAAAGGTGCTCAAAGAATCCAAGTGGAACGACGATTAAAGTTGGTAGAAGGTTTTCTTAAGAACAAGATAAAACCAGAATGGTTAGTCATGAAAGTTATTCCTGTATTGCCAGCAGATCTTCGCCCTATTGTTGCATTAGCAGGTGGACGTTTTGCGACATCGGATATTAACGATCTTTATCGTAGAGTCATTAACCGAAACAATCGTTTACGTGAGTTAATGGAGATTGGTGCGCCAGATATTATTCTCCGAAACGAAAAAAGAATGTTACAAGAAGCATTTGATGCACTTGTTGATAACCAACACCGATTCAACAAGCCAGTTCTTAACCGAACCGGTATTCCGTATAAGTCATTAACAGAGTCACTTCGTGGTAAAAAGGGTCGATTTAGAAGAAACTTACTCGGTAAGAGAGTCGATTACTCAGGTCGCGCAGTCATTATTCCCGATACTAATCTTACCGTTGAGCAAGTCGGTTTACCAAAGCTTCTTGCTTTGGAAATTTTCAAGCCATTTATTGTTCAGAAATTGATTGCTCAGGGGCATGCTGCAACAATTAAAGATGCAAAAGATATTATAGAAGGCTATAACGATCAAGTATGGGACGTCCTTCAAGAGGTTATTCTTACAAGAACAGTACTTCTTAACCGACCTCCAACACTTCACAAATATAATATTCAAGCATATAGACCAATACTTGTAGAAGGTGAAGCCGTTCGTTTGAACCAACTTGTTGCAGCGGGATATAACGCTGACTTTGATGGTGACCAGATGAGCATCTTTGCAGTATTAAGTGACGAAGCACTTGAAGAGTCAAAGACACACATGATGGCACGAAGCAACTTATTGAAGGTCGCTGACGGTATGGCCATTGTTGGTCTTAAAATGGACAGTGTTTTCGGTCTTTACTATTTAACAAAGATGAAGAATGTTGAAGATGACTATCAATATCCTGCATTTGCAAATCCCGATGACGTTTTAAGAGCTCATTACCTTGGTGAAATTCATGTACAGGAACCATTAAAGGTATTAATGAATGATGAAGTTATTATTACAACACCAGGACGTATTCTCTTTAACTCACTTATTCCTGCTGGTTTTGGTTATTTTAACGAAACACTTACTAAGAAGAGTGCAAATAAGGTATTAAGTCAGATTATTATTACTTTTGATTCAGATAGTGTGGTCGAATTTCTAGACGCCATGAAGACTTTAGCTTTCAAATATGCAACAATTTCTGGATTCTCAGTATCTGTTGGAGATTTGGTTTCTCCGGAGAATAAAGCAGGAATTATTGCGGAAGCAAAGCAGAAAGAGTTAGAGATTCAAACTCAATTCGAAATGGGTATGAGTTCTGATGCAGAAAAAGGACGGCATATTGTCGAATTATGGCAAGGTGTCTCTGCACGATTAGTTGATGAAGTTTGGAACAACCTTACTGATGAAAACCCACTAAAAGCACAGGTTATTTCTGGTGCAAACGGTGATAAGTCTCAGGCGGGTCAAATTATGGCTATGAAAGGTGTTGTCCGAGATCCGCTTGGTAACTGGGTACGTTTCCCAATTGTTGGTAACTACGCAGATGGTTTAAACTCTTACGAGTATTTTGTTTCTGCAAGAGGTTCAAGAAAAGGAGCAGTCGACACAGCACTTAAAACAGCACAATCTGGATATATGACTCGTAAACTTACTGATGTCTCTCAAGATGTTATTGTAAGGATAGATGACTGTAACTATGAAGGTATTGGTCATGCTATTACTCGAAGTGATATTCGAGAAATGTCATTTGCAGATCGCGTAATTGGGCGATTCGTTACAGATGATATTATCGATCCAAAAACATCGAAAGTTATTGTTGCAAAAAATGAAGTAATCACTCCAGCAATATCAAAAGAAATTGATAGTGCAGGTATTGATCAAATTAATGTTCGTTCGGTAATGCTTTGTAAATCACCAGTTGGTGTTTGTACAAAGTGCTATGGATACGATTTTGGGACATATAAGACTGTAGAACTTGGTAAAGCAGTTGGTGTTATGGCAGCTCAATCAATTTCTGAGCCAATGACTCAGATGACTTTACGTACATTCCACTCTGGTGGTATTGGTTCAGACATTACTTCTGGTATTCCAAGAATTGTAGAGTTAGTTGAAGCTCGAGAACCAAAGAGGGTTGCTCCAGTAGCACCATTTGACGGTAAGATCTCATTATCAGAGAACAAAGTTACCGTTATTGGTGAGAAGGTTCAAAAGAAAATGTTTATTACCACCTCGGATTACACGGTTGAAGTAGAAAATGGAAAAGAAGTGGTAAAAGGTGATGTACTCTTTGTCATGAAAGAAGATGTCGCGGTAAAAGCTCCATTTGACGGAACTATAGTGCGAGTCGGACGCGGTCTTTCTGTAGTCGGAACCGTAAAGTCTCAAGAAACAATGGATATTCCTCTCCTTGCGGATGTCTTGGTTGCAGATGGAGAAACAGTAGAAAAAGGCCAGCAATTAGCATCAGGAAGTATTGATCCAAAAGTCCTTTCAGATAATAAGGGTCTTTATGAAGCTCAGAAGTATGTCTTAGATGAATGTCAGAAGGTCTTCCTCGACTTCGGTATCTCTATTAAAGATGTGCATTTGGAAATTATTACTCGACAAATGACAAAGCTTGCCAAAGTTATTGATCCAGGTAACACAGATCATATAAAAGGAACATTCACAAACAGATTCTTAGCGGATTCTCTTAATGAGAAGTTAACCAGAGAAGAAAAGAATACAATGGTGTATCAAACAAGACTTCTTGGCGTTACTATCGTATCTTTGAATGCAGAAAGTATCCTTGCAGCAATGTCATTCCAAGAGCAAGTAAAGGTTCTTAGTGAAGCAGCAATTGTTGGTCGAACGGATTACCTCAGAGGACTTAAAGAGAATGTAATCATCGGACGCTTGATTCCTGTGGGTAAAAGAGCTATAATCAGCGAGTTAGATAAACTGGAAGAATTACAAACTAATGCCGACAATTAGCCAACTCGTCCGAAAGGGTAGAGTTCCAAAACATGATGACAAGTCTAAGAGACCTGCACTTGGTTTCTCTATCAATAAATTAGAGAACAAAGTAGTGCACCGAGCCGCTCCTTTTAAGAAAGGTGTATGTATCAAGGTTTATATAGAAACACCAAAGAAACCTAACTCAGCACAACGTAAGGTTGCAAAGATTAGACTTTCAAATGGTTCCCGAATTCGTGCATACATTCCAGGAGAAGGACATAATCTTCAGGAGCACTCGGTAGTACTTGTAAGAGGTGGCCGTAAGGCAGACTTGCCAGGTGTTCGCTATATTGTTGTTCGTGGTGTTTATGATACTCAAGGTGTTGCGAAGAGAACCAATGCTCGCTCTAAGTATGGTCGAAAAGTTGATGAAAAAGAATAATAAAATTAGTCAGGAATAAATGAGAGGTAAACCAAGTACACGAAGAAAAATTGAGCCAGATGTTAGGTATAAATCAACGATTGTCACAAAGTTGATTAATTACGTTATGCTTGACGGTAAAAAGAGAAAGAGTACTGACCTTGTTTATTCAGCTCTCGATCAAGCGGGTAAGAAATTAAAAGCAGAACCAAAAGAGATTGTTGATAAAGTGATCTTTAACGTCATGCCTAAAGTAGAAGTGAAGTCACGAAGAATTGGTGGTGCAAACTACCAAGTTCCAGTTCCTGTAGCAGAACATCGTGGTATTGCTCTTGCTCTTAAGTGGATTGTAGAAGCATGTCGTGCGAAGGAAGGAAAGAATTTCGATTCATTCCTCGCAACCGAATTGATTGAAGCATTTAACAACGAAGGTACTGCAGTAAAGAAAAGAGAATCAGTAGAGAAGATGGCAGAAGCAAATAGGGCATTTGCACAATTTAAGTGGTAAGTCAGATAAATATTATGACCGTAATAACACTCGAAAAAAGAATATTAGTTGGTAAAGCAAATAAGAAGCTACGCCGAGTTGGTATTGTTCCAGGTGGAATCTCCCATGCAAATGGTGAAACATCAATGGTACAGGCATCTGATTTAGTATTACTTCCATTACGAAAGTTAACAAGTGCTGATATTTTTGAGGTAGAGTTTGATGGAAAAAAGATTTCCGCTGTTATCGCTGAGTTAATTGTTAACCCACTTACCAATAAGATCGAATCATTCTCATTTACTGAGTTGATTAAGAAGAGCCATGTTACAGTAAGAGTACCAGTTGAAATTGTTGGTATTTCCCCTGCAGTTAAGAATAACCTTGGAACTATGGTCATTAACTTGCCAGAATTAAAGCTTACGGTGAACAAAGAGAATATTATTGCAAAAATTACGGTTGATGTTTCAAATCTTATGGAGACTGGATCACGTATCTTGGTTTCACAGATTGATGGAATTGAGAAACTAAAACTTGCAAGTGAAAAAGATCGTTCCCTAACGATTGTTACTATTAGACCTCTTCGAGATATAGATGCTGAAAAGCGAAGAATTGAGGCAGAAAAGACAACAACAACTCCAGTAGAGGGTGAAGCAGCACCAGCAGAAGGTGAAGCTGCTATAGCGCCTGCAGCTGAAGAGAAGAAGTAGGGTAATCCACAGCTAAATCTTTTTAGATATTACTGTATACTTCCTAGACCCCTTCCCTAGTGAAAACAACAAATTGTTGTTATTTCCAATAAGGTTTCTCGTCCGAAATATATCAACTTGTAAGTATAAATATACTAATCTCATATTTATACTTACAATGGACCTGATGGGACTCGAACCCATGACCTCTTCAATGCGAATGAAGTATTCTAGCCAAACTGAACTACAGGCCCGCGAGACTTTTACTTATTACTACAAAGGTATAATTAAAGAGCAAAAGTTGAAATCCAACGTAAACGATACTGAATTATAGCATTATTCACTTCTTGCTCATGTGCTCCAGAGCTCAACGCTACTTGATTTCTTCTTTTTTTCGTGTATTATACTTGCAGTGAATAATGTCTTTTCTAAAAACCTACTCAAAAAGTCTTACCTCCATCCCTGGAGTGCTTCCCATTCTATGTCTGCATATCGTTGTCATAAGAATGGGTATGGGTAGGGAGGATTAATCATTATTAGTAAAAACTAAAGGAACCTCTCTTAACCGGGAGGTTTTTTATTATTATATAAGTTCATAAAAAGGGAAAATGGTCACAGAAAGTCAGAGTGAAGCAAGAGAAGTCCAAGGAATAATAAATAATACCTTGGAAGTAATTGCAGGATCACGAGAAATTATCTTAGCAGATGGTTCAACGTCTGCTCCAAACTTTAGAGCAAGTGAACCATTATTTACAGCAGTATATCTCAGTAGATTTCCTCAAAAGATACGTACGAGTCTTAGTGAAGCTGATGTAATTGCAAGAATGGTAAAGGGTTCTCCATTTCAGATTATAACTCCTATCGGGCGTGACTTAGACAGAGACTACAGCTTAGAGCAGGGAGTTCGAACATTAGAATTGAATCCTATATTGATAGAGCAACACTATTCATTCTTTTTTGGAAACCCACTAGAAAGAGTTCAATCACTTTATGAAAGAGCAATGAAAAAAGTTCAAAATCCGGAAACTGCTTATGGAAAAGCTCGGAGGTATGTGCAAGCCCTACCGGCGACATTATTTTCTTTGTCTTTAAGTTCGACGATAACTTACGTGGATCAAGTAATGATGGACCGTAGCAACCTTGTTAATTATATCTCCCAAGGAATATTTGCTGTAGATAGAAGAAATACCGAAGAGAGAATAAGTAAAATGGTTGGAGATATAACCTTAAGAGATGTTATTAATCAATACAAGGACGTTGCTACTGTAGACGACAATCTGCAGAAAAGGGTAGCACTGGTATGTGCTTGTCCAGAATGCTCTTTGGGGAGTGATATTATAGATCCGAAAACAGAAGATTCAATTATTAGACATGCAGTCTCTTTCGATGGGCTTTTCTTTAGAAATACAGGAGCTCTTACCGCAAGAGAAAGCACTGAGTTGCATTGTATGCCTATGAAATCTTTCAAGAAATACTTAGAGAGTAATCGATTATCAATACTGGATATACCATTGCGTGTTCTTATATTGGCGGGATTTAAACCTTCTGGAAAATTACAGTATCTTGCCGAGTCGTTGGTGAATCAGGAGACAACTACCGCTTTGGCAATCAGGGATTACTCGAATCCACGAGGAACTATTAAGATGGCATTTCAATTGTGTAAAGGTTTTCCTTATTTGACACCACGAATATCAGTAACCAAAGTAAATGGTGATGGTAATGACAGAGATGCGACAGGTTATGAGCTATTCTCCTTTATGTCTCGACGAAGTGGCATCGCATTAGTAACTGAGTTTGCAAATATTATTCCTTCAGTCTCGGATGGACGCAGTTATCAATTAGATATTGTAAGAGAGCGAATTATTATAACTTGAATTAAGTAACTATGAAAATATTACAAATACATGATTACCCGCCATTTGAAGGTGGAGGAATAGAAGTTAATGTTTCGAGAGTCAGTCGTTATATGGCAAGTAGGGGTAATGAGATAACTCTTGCTACTGGGCGATTTGCATCGGAGACATATATAGAGAGAAAAAATACAAGTATTACTGATAAGGATATTACTATTATCTTATTAGATTCATTAGAGAGGTTGGAGAATCTTATTAATGCAAATGATATTGTACATATTCACTTTACCTTCTCTTGCCGTCCGGCAAGTATGCTTGCATTAGAGTTAGTAACAAAATTAGGTAAACCTACCGTTGTTTCTATACGAACAAACTATGCATTTATTCCTTTCTCCGCACTTGACGAAGTAAGTGCTCTGGAAAGAATGGAAAAATTAGCAAAAATAAAGAGATATTTACAATCGCCCTCTATAACTCTGAGTGCGCCTTCGGAAAGTGTTACGGAAACATTAAAAGAGATGGGTATTGAAAAAGAATTGACTGTTGTGCGAAATGGTTTAGCAGATTCGCCAGGAAGTGCCAAAGATATTTCGGTTAAGCCTGTAGATATAACATTTATAGGGAAGTTATGTACCTCTAAAGGTGTGCTGGACCTTATCTATGCTTTTCGAAAGCTTGTAAAAGTATTTCCAAAGTTAAAGATGCGGTTGGTCGGGGAGGGACCAGAAATGAAGCAGTATTACCAACTAGTGAAATTTTTTAAATTAGATAAAAATATCCTATTCACGGGCTATGTTGATAATAAATACATTCCTGCATATCTTAAAGCAACTAAAATAGTAGTACATCCGAGCTTCACTGAAACATGGTGTAATGCAGTTGCCGAAGCACTTTCTTTTGGCATTCCCGTTATTGCAACAGATGTAGAAGGTTTAAAAGAATTGACTAGTAAAGGAGATTTCGCAAAGCTTATTCCGATGTCGGATATTGAAGCACTCTTCTTAGCAATGAAGGAAATATTTGGCAGTAAAATTCGTTTTAAAGAGCTTAAAGATAAAGCAGAAAAAGGGAAATCTTTTGTGAGAAAGAATTATACGATTGAAAATCAATCAAAAACATTACTTAATTTATATAAGAAAATTATAGATGAACAATCAAGCAAATAAATCAATATTATTTTTTTCTCCACACCCTGACGATCACATCAGTGCTGCAGGAACAATATTAAAATTAAGAGAAAAAGGATACGATTATTATGAAGTGCTGTTTACTAATGGTGAAACCGGTGGCCAGATTGGAAAGATTGAAGTAGACAAAGAGTTGCTTAAAGAAATACGAAGTGTAGAGTTTAAAAAAGCCTCTGATTTTATTGGGACAAAAAACTACTGGAAGCTAAATATGCCAACAAACGATGTAGAGTATTCCCGAGAATCATTTTTTGAAATGATTCGTATTATCAGAGAAGTACGTCCAAGTTTAGCGATATTACCTCATCCCGATGACTACCACTGGGATCACAGGCAAGCAAGTGTGGCTGCCTTTAATGCACTGGTTCGAGCAGATAATAGTTTTGCACTTCATTTAGGGGCAAGATTTAGAGTTCCAGTTATTATGTATTGTAGAGGCCTGAATCCACTGACAAAAGCAGATGTATTGGTAGATATAACTAATCAGTATCCTAAGATGGAGCAACTTGTGAGTATATATAATTCGCAGATAACTCCGAGATTAAAGCAATATACGGAATCGCTACCATCATTAAATGGCTACTATATGAGAACACAATACGCAGAGGAATTTGAGGTACCGAGAAATCTTCCATTATTTCCAAGTCAAGTATTAGCTGATCTGGAATAAGTAATAATGCAGATAAGAGGATTATCTGCCTTTCTTTAACTGATTGAGTAGTTTATCTCGCTCTGCACCCGTGGTTACATAGGGTTTTAGGTCGCTATCGTAAATAGTTGTGGTTAGCTTTGTGGTGTAGTACTTCCCTTTATAAAAATAATGGGTAAGTACTATTCCCTGGCGAGTTCCCAACCATTGGATTTGGTCGAAGAAAAGATTTCCAAGACCATAGAAGATAACCTTCCCATTGTAAATTTCGTAGGATTGAGGTTGATGTGCCTGAGTTCCAATGACAATATCAGCACCCGCATCTACAGCTACTTTAAAGTCTCTTTCTTGATTCGGGCCATCAATTGCACCGTAACATATAGTATTTCCTGTCGTGTATGCCCAACATTCTTGGTATTGGAAGGTTACTATAATAACATCCGCTCCATTTTCTCGAGCTGTTTTCATATCAGCTTGAATTTTTGCATTTGACCAACTATTAGCCCCAGCTCTATTACTTGCCGCTGTTGCAGCGGTACCTTGTACAGTGTCGTAATAATTATATCCAACAAAAGCGAGCTTTGTATCTTTTACTTCTTTGTACAGAATCTTTGCGGCATCTCCAGTGTTTAATCCACCACCAAAATAATCCCAACTCTTTGCTTTATATCTTTCAATCGTTTTAGTGTTCCATGTAGATCCGTAATCGTTATTATGATTGCCTGTAAGCTCTACAATATCGACCCCGCTATCCTCAAGTGCTTTCATTGTGCTATTTGTCGCACAGAATCTCATTGTACTTCCTGCTGGGGCACAGCTATCAACAAATGATATTTCATTAGAAACATGAGTAAGGTCTGTCGATTTTAAAAACGCCGAGATCTTTGTAGCAGCGTAGCCACCATCTTTCGAAGCGTTTGTCTTTAGTCCCAATCCTCGGGTTATTGCAGTAACTCCGGTCATATTTAGACTAAGAACCTGAGATCTTTCGAACATTGGGGGAAGGGCAGACTGGCTCAGTGCAATTACTGAATCTATACCAGAATTCGTTTGCGCCTGTTTTCTCTCTATAATAAGTGAGTAAGGAATAGCCCCTTCCGGTGCAGAGTCTAAAAAGTACTTTTCTTCAAGAGTCAGGAGTTTAAAATTGAGGTTCAATTCTGAAATATCAATAATACCGTAAGTATTCTCTGAAGCTTTTAGCTTTTCACTAAGATTATCATCCCCGGCAAGTTTTACCGTTGTTCCGAAATGTTGGTTAAGTATTGATTGAAATGCTAAAACATCTTTTGTATTGGTAAAAAGCGATCCAGACTTTATCGTATCACTTGAAATTCCATCTTTAATCCAATATAAATGACCAACAGGAATAAGGTAAGACATATATAATGATTTTTGTTTCGATTCATCTATATCTTGACCAGATTGAAGTTTAATAACGTAGTCAGCATTATCAGCACTTTCTTGGAAGGTAAATTTTTTCTTTTGTTCGAAAGATATTGGGTCTAGTTTAGAGACGACTGAATCTTTTAATGAGGTAGGAACCGAAGAATCAATAAATATTTTAAAGGTAGGATAGATATTTTTTGGAGTACTTATGCTACCGAGAATAACATCTCCAGTAGAGCGGACTGTTGGATTACCAAGTAGGTAAAGGACAATGAAACCGAGAAAGTAAATGACAAAAACACCAAAGAAAACTCTTTTCCAAGAATACTTTCTTTTTTTTGTATTTTGTTGTTTTGGGGTAATAGATGGTCTCGATATTGTTCTATGTACAGTAGGTGTAGGGACTTTCTTTAAATCGGCAGTTTTATATTTGAGATCCATAAGTCATTATAGCTGAGAAGAGGTGAAAAAGGGAGATGATAACTATGTTAAGAATTAATGGGATTCGGTCGCCTTGTGACTTCATAATGCGCTTTGCTTTTATTCAGCTCACTCCTCGACCCCATCCACTCACTCAAACAACAAATCGTTGTTGTTCTCATTCGGGTTCCGAATCCCACTTGAATCATATTTTTCATTAATAATCCTTCTTGCTATGTGGAGTTTATCTCGAACATCTCGAAGAAATAATTCTGAAATCGGAAGTTCACAATTTGAATCTCTTGTCTGAAGAATTATTGATGAGAAATGCACCCAGAGGGATTCGAACCCCCAACCGCCTGGTTCGAAGCCAGGTACTCTATCCAGTTGAGCTATGGATGCGATAGATTCGGTATTATATCACCTGACTAAGAATTGGCACAGGATAAATATATGCAATTTTACCCTTTTTATGTTACTCTTTTATTGGGGATTCGTTACTATCTATGATAAATTAGTTAGAATTTTTTAGTATGGAAGATGAAGTACAGATTATCGATAAAAAGAATACAGGATCGGGAGTAAGAATCATTTATGTCATTGGAGTTGCAGTCTCGGCATTGTTAGTAGGAGTTCTGCTTGGATATGGCCTCTATTACTACATGAGTTTGAGAAATCAGCAGCAGGATGGTACAGTATATCCAACAAGTACCCCAACAATATCAGTTGTTACTGAAACTCTCCCTACAGGATGGACATATATTAAGAGTAATTCTTGCCCTATTTCTTTTGCTATTCCTCCGAAAGAAAGTCCATATGTTGTAGTAAATTCAGGAAAGTATTGGAAGTTTATCAATGATCCTTCTCTCTCTGCTGATTTTATAACTTATTTCGCGGGTAAAAAAGGTATGTCATATAGGACATCAGCTTATTTCCTTGAAGACGACTCAGCGACAGACGCCCCAGTTCCTTTAGTTGCGGTTGAGTGTATGGAATATACTGCAAAGCCGACAAAGGATGAATTGAAAGCGATTGTAACAAAAGCACTAGCGGACTATAAAGCAAAAGAAACAACAGCTGATAGTGCCGTCACGATTAGTAATATTGTTATTGCAAGTAGATGGGGTAAAGATGTTATTGATTTCTCGATAACTTATAAGTATGTTGAAATGGGCACATTTATTACTAATCAAACAGCTGTCGTCCATAATAGCAAAATGATCATTATTACCGACGGAAAAACAGATATAGATGGAGCATTTGTTAGCCAGATCCAACAAGAAATCTTCCAAAAGCTAAAATTTGATTAGATAACATAATGAAAAGTAATGGTTATCGTTCACGAATTCTCACTGTCATTGTTTTTGTGAATGGGGCTATCATTATGATTGTCGAATTACTCGCTTCACGGGCATTAGCTCCTTATTTTGGGACATCTACCCTTATTTGGACAAGTATTATTGCGATACTTCTCGGAGCACTTAGTATTGGTTATTGGCTTGGCGGACGAATAGTTCAGAATAAAAAAGATTTGGGACTCTCTCAATTAGGAACTGTTCTTATTATTGCTGGGGTAGTTCTTTTTATAAGTAATGTGATGAAAGAACCCATGTTATCTTTTATTGTTCAGATAACAAGAGATGTTAAGATTGGAAGTATCGTAGGGAGTACAGTGCTCTTTGGATTGCCGATTATTCTTATGGGAATTGTCTCGCCTTTTTGTCTTGCTGTTGGCTTACAAACCCAGGATAAAGACAAGTCAGGCGAGTTTATTGGGAGAATCTACTCAGTTGGAACAATAGGATCAATTGTGGGAACTTTTTTGGGAGGTTTTCTCCTTATTTCATTCTTTGGAACGACAACATTATTAATCTGCTGTAGTGTTGTGCTTATTCTCATGGGGATTTCAGTAGGTACTCCCTTTCCCAAGATTATGTCAATTTCTCTTGTGATTGGAATTATTACGATTTCGTTATTCCAGAAATCAAGCATTCCCTATGTTCTGAAAGATTTAGATACGCTCTATGGCAGAGTGTGGATTCAAGATGTTCCAGTAGTAAATGACATAATGCGTATTTTGAGAATTAACAGTGAATATTCATCAGGGATTTTTTTAAAAAGTGATAAATATGCATTCGAATATACTCAAGTAGTTGATCATCTCCTAGAAATAAAACCCACTACTCAAGAGGCATTACTATTAGGAGGTGGTGCATATGTTATGCCACGAGAAATTCATAATAAATTCCCCGAAATCAATCTTGATATAGTCGAGATTGATGAAAAGCTTCTTGGTATAGGAGAAGAATATTTTGAGTATGTACAGCCACAAAATCACAGTATCTTTTCCGAGGATGCAAGGACTTTTTTAAATGAGGGCAGGGAGAAAAAATATGATATAGTTTTTATAGATGTGTATAAATCACAATTTACAATTCCTTTTCATTTGGTCACGAGAGAAGCAGTTTCGAAAGTAAGTAGTGTCATTAAGGATGATGGTGTCGTTGTGATGAATATAATAGCAGCCGAGGATTTAGATGGGACTGGTTTTCTTTCATCGATTGCGAAAACTTTTCAAGAAGATTTTCCTTATATAGCAATAATGCGCATTGGTAACGAAAAGAATATCGGTAAAGTATCCAATTATTTGCTCTTTGCAATGACGAATGCTGAAGCACAGTCAAGAATAGTAGAACTTTCAAAGAAAAACACATTCTTTAGTGGATTAAAGAGTTTTACTCCCTCAAAAGAGGCAATTGTCTTTACCGATGACTTTGCGCCAGTCGATAGATTTGCAACCTACCTTGTGGAGTCACTATAATGGGTGTATAAACCCAGTATGAAACAACCTTGGTACAAATACTCAGTAAATTATGCATGGATGGGAACCAGAAAAGGAACGGTAACCCACGATCTCCTCACCCCTAAAGGCCGTCAAGTGTACTATGAAGATAATGTAGAAGAAGAACTAAAGTTACTTCGTAATTTCTTTAAGAATAATACTTTTGTTGGTTATTTACTTGCACCAAAGAATGCCGGAAAGGGTACATATATTAAAGGTTTAGCCGAAGCATTGGGTGGTGATTATTTTGATCACGTTAGTGTTGGTGATGTTGTACGCAGTGCAGAAATTGAATACAAGGAAAATGGGAAGGAGTCTGAACTATATAAGTATGCCCAGAAAAACTATCGGGGATATATGCATCTTGATGAAGTTTTTGAAGCATTAACAAACAGGTCAACAACCAGCCTTGTGCCTACTGAATTTGTTCTGATGCTTATTAAAAGAATTTTAGAGAAAAAAGAAAAGCGAACGGTTTTTATTGATGGTTTCCCTAGAAATCTGGATCAAGTAAGCTATTCTTTGTATTTCCGTGAGTTGATTAATTTCCGTGAGGATCCAGATGTCTTTATTATGATAAATGCCCCAGTTACAGTTCTTGATGAGAGAATAAAACAACGCGTTATTTGCCCAAATTGCCAAACCCCAAGGAATCTAACCCTTTTCCCAACTAAAGAAGTCGGGTATGACTCAGAAAAGAAGCTATTCTTTCTGGTCTGTGATAATGCTGATTGTTCAAATCCTCAGAGAATGGTTGCAAAAGAAGGTGACGAATTTGGTTTAGAACCAATAAAAGACAGAATTATGATGGATGTAAAACTCATGGAGCGAGCTCGTTCATTATATGGAGTACCAAAGATAGAATTATATAATGCATTAGAAGCAGATAAGGCTTTAGAATACGTGAATGACTGCGAGATAACAAAGGAATTTGTCTACACAGTAAATGAAGATAGTACTGTTAATAAAGAAGCAAGATTCTGGGAAGTAGAAGAAGGTGAAGAAAGGTATAGAAGCTTACTTCCTCAGCCAGTTATTGTGCAATTTATCAAACAACTCGTTGCAAATTTTAATCTTAAAGAGAGAGTTTAAGGTCAGCGACAGAAGCATCCTGTGAAGATATCGTAACCTGTATCTTTGATAAGTCTTTAATCATCTGTTTTTGTATAGTAACCACATCTTCATGCCTTGCATTCATAATCATCTCTATATAGTCTTCGATTGTTAATAATCTATCAAAGATAAACAACATATCTTCTGAATAATCAATATCACGGAATAACTCATCTGTAGCAAGTTCTTCTCGTTTAACAACTATCTTCTTAATAACGTCTATCTCCTTATAAATCTCTTCTTCTCTTGTATCCATGAGTATTGATTTTAAGGAGTCAATACATTTCTGAATATTCTCTTTATTGGTTGTGATAGTGACATAAAGCATATGCTCATCCGTAATTGAACCAGAACTAAGGGCATATATAATCCCCAGTTCGTTTCTGAGTAAATTATATAAGAGCCCAGAAGAGCCATTGAAAAAGATTCTTTGAAAAATCATTTGAGCCCCGTACTTTCTGAATTCATGAGGAAGGGGAATATAAAAGCCTATTTTAGCATGTTCGTGGGCATATTCATGAATTATTGGCTGAATATCAAAGGAATTAAGATAGAATGATTCATGAAATTGGAGAGGTATGATATCACCTAATCTTTTAGGTAATTGCTCTGTAAAGATGTCTTCTAGTTCATTCTTTTTAAGTATGCCCCCAGAACTAACAAGTAATAAAGAACTTCTCTGTAAGATATTTTCATACCGTTCTTTAATTTGTCTAAAGTCAAGCTGTTTAACTGAATCTAATGTACCCAAAGGGCGATTTTGTCTATAACTTTCTGGAGAGAATAGTTTTAAGTTCGAAAAAACATCTAATTTGTAATTTGGATCTCCTGTCCCTCTTTCAATCTCGGACAAAACAATTTTCTTCTGTTGTTCAAATGTTTCTTTGTTAATGTCTGCCAATAATGCCTTCTTTATAGTCATATCAAGTAATTCCGCAGAATCTGATTTATGTCCTGAGTTTATTACAGTCATGTTTGTCCTACTTGTCGATGCATTTGAGTATATTGCGTTTGCTGCACAGTATTTGCCCAAAGCAGTCGCATCCATTTGCTTATAGCGACTTGCTAAAACGTGCTCAGTTAAATGGGAAATGCCTTCTTCTATATCTTTCTCAAATAAAGAACCACCTCCAGAAAGCATTATTTCGTACCTCGCACTTATTTCTCCCTTTTCCGCTGGATAATGAAGATGGAAGACGTTGGGTTTTAATTCAGTTAAAGTGATCATATTCTATTTCTAGGTAATATAAAAAAATCTTTCTTAAATTGGGGATATTTCCACTATTTAAGAATTATAACATCTTGACGATTTGACACATTGTGATAAGATATTAGCAGATATAGATTAAGACTGCTAAATATGAAAAAACAAACACAAGATGACTCAACGGCTCAAATTCCTGATACCATTGATGTGAATATCGCAAAAATCGCAGAATTAGAGGAAAAGCTCCTCGATTCAGATACAAAACTAAAAGGTGTTCTTGCTGACTATCAAAATATGTTAAAGGAAGTGGAAAGACAACGTAACTTCCTTGCAGATATTGTTAAGAAAGCTGTTTTTTCAGATCTGATAGAGCTTTTTACCGATCTCTATATAAGTATCGACCAGCTACCTTCAGAGTTAAAGAATGATACACATGTATCAGGTGTCGTTCTTATTATCAATAAATATAAAGACTTGCTCACAAGGCATGGAGTTACGGAGATTACTTTTACTGAAGGTGATGCGTACGATCCATCAAAAGCAGAAGTCATTGGATTCCTTGAAAATGAAGCTCATAAGGGAAAAGTTGCACAGACTGTCCAACCCGGATATATCATTAATGATGTCATTATAAAACCTGCCCGAGTCCTAATTTATAAATAACTAATTTTAATTAATTAAAGTATGGCAAAAGTATTAGGTATTGATCTTGGAACCTCGAACTCTGTTATTGCTATTATGGAAGGTGGTTCGCCACGTGTTATTCCTAACCAGCAAGGTTCAAACTTAACCCCATCTGTTGTTTCAGAAACTACAGAGGGCGAGCTATTAGTTGGTGCTCCTGCAAAGAATCAAGCAGTCCTAAATCCACGGAATACACTTTTTTCTCTTAAAAGACTCATTGGTCGACGTTGGTCAGATGCCGAAGTCCAAAAAGATGCGAAGCTCTTTCCATTTGAAATGCGAGGTGATAAAAATGGTGGAGTAGAAGTAAAAATGGGAGATAAGTGGTACAAATCTCAAGAGATCTCAGCAAAAGTCTTACAAAAACTTAAACAAGATGCAGAGAGCTATTTCGGAGAAACTATTACAGAAGCGGTTATTACAGTCCCTGCTTACTTTGATGACTCACAACGTCAGGCAACAAAAGATGCTGGTAAGATTGCTGGTTTAAATGTACTTCGAATCCTTAATGAACCAACAGCAGCAGCACTCGCTTATGGTTTAGATAAAAAGAAAGAAGGAAAAATTGCGGTATTTGACCTAGGTGGAGGAACTTTTGATATTTCTATCCTTGATATTGGTGATGGAGTATTTGAAGTATTATCGACACGAGGTAACACTCACTTGGGTGGCGATGACTACGATCAGGCAATCATTGATATGCTTGTTGTTGAGTTTAAAAATAAGGAAGGAATTGATTTAAAGGAAGACCGTGCAGCATTGCAAAGACTTAAAGAAGCAGCTGAGAAAGCAAAGATTGAGCTCTCCCAAGCGCAAGAAACAAATATTAATATTCCGTATATCACCGCAACTAAGGATGGACCAAAGCATTTAATGCGGAAGTTTACTCGTTCAGAATTTGAAAAGTTAATTGCACCTCTTAATGAAAAGTTAGTACAACCATCAAAAGATGCGTTATCTGATGCAAAAGTAACATCTGCAGATATCGACGATGTTATCCTTGTGGGTGGTATGACTAGAATGCCTTCAGTTCGAGATATGGCAAAAGAAATCTTTGGAAAAGAACCAAAGCAAGACCTTAACCCAGATGAAGTAGTTGCGGTAGGAGCAGGTGTTCAAGCGGGAATTCTTAAGGGAGATGTCACGGATATTACTCTACTAGATGTAACCCCATTATCACTAGGTATTGAGACAATGGGTGGAGTTATGACTGTATTAGTTCCGAGAAATACAACGATTCCAGTAGAAAAGAAGCAGACATTCACAACAGCAGCAGACAATCAACCGTCGGCAGAAGTGCATGTTCTTCAAGGTGAAAGACCAATGGCATCAGACAATAAGACTCTTGCAACTTTTGTTCTGGATGGATTGCCACCAGCACCAAGAGGTATTCCTCAAATAGAGATCAGCTATAAGATTGATGCAAATGGTATTCTTAATGTTAGTGCAAAGGACACAGCAACTGGTAAGGAACAGAAGGTGACAGTTACCGCAACAACAGGGCTTACTGATGATGAAATTACAAAGCTAGTTGACGAAGCAGCAAAGAATGCAGATTCGGATAAGGAAAAGAAAGAACTTGCCGAGTTACGCAATAAGGCAGATACGCTTACCTTTACTGCCGACAAGACTCTTGCAGATATGAAAGATAAAGTTGAAGCAACTGACAAGGAACAGGTAGAAGCTCTTGTTAAAGAAGTAAGAGAGATGCTTTCGCTCGATGCGGATAAGATTGATAAGACCAAGCTTTCCGAAAAGACTGATGAATTATCAAAGGCATTGTCTGTAATCGGTGAAAAGGCTTACAAAGCAGCAGCTTCGCAACCTCAGCAAACAGAAGCAACCCCATCTGATACACAAGATGTAAAGGATGCAACTGCAGCTGATGCTAATGAAACAGCCCCAACAGCTAAAAAGAAAGAAAAGCCAGTAGAAGGTGAAGTCGTCTCATAGGAGACGGCTTTGCCCTTTGGCAAAATCTATTCTAGAATGAATATGTTTGAATTTTTAAAGAATATATTTAGGAGAAAGAACACGGAGGTGATTGTCTCCGATCAGGTTAACGAAATAGCGTATAGTGAAGTATTAATACCAGGCCTACCCATTCAAAGTTTACAACAGAGAGATTTTACTCAGCCATATGTCTCAAGTGAGCAACAGCAGAAAACAAAGATCAGTGTGTATACAGGCAATCCATTTAGAAACAAAGAGGATATAAAGCCTTTAATAATTGTTCCTCAATGGATGAAAGACTCGGTAAACTCGAAAAGTTAATTTATTAAGTGAGACTATGAATATATTCTTTTGGATACTTTTCGGAACAATAACTGGATGGATTGCACAGACTTTTGTGGGCAAAGGTTTAGGATGCTTTACAAATATTGTTATTGGAATAGCAGGTGCGATTATCGGTGGATTAGTATTTGAGTATTTTGGAGGAACAGGTATTACTGGATTTAATCTTTATTCATTATTAGTATCAACCATTGGAGCAATTATTCTTCTGGCAATAATAAATATCGCGAGAGAAAAATAGGAGTCACTCTGTTACTAATCAGGATGGTAAAATATTTCAATGGCTCAAAATCAATTTCAACAATTTATTAAGGATAATAATATAAATAGTGTTGATATAATCCCGACTCCGCAATCCACGAGGACTGCTACTGAAGCAGCAGCTATTCATAATGTTCCCGTTGCAGCAATCGTAAAGTCTTTGCTATTAAAGTCTCCGGTAAAATTTTATCTGTTTCTTGTGCCCGGAGATAAAAGAATAGATTTCGATAGGGCAGCCCTTCTTGTAGATGATTCACCTCTACGTATGGCAACAGCAGATGAAGTAAAAGAGGTAACGGGGTATTCAATAGGTGGTGTTCCACCATTTGGACATAAAATAAAATTAAAGACAGTTATCTTGGATGGTTTCCCCGACGATACAATTATTCCCGCAGCTGGAGCGCATAATGCAGTTTTCAAAACAACAAAGAATACACTCTGTCAGATTTTAAAAGAAACAGGCATAGAGTATATATCAGAAAATATCGACATTTAAGAGATCTTCTGCATTGCCTTTGTTTCTCGATAATTGACAATCTGATTATTTAAGATCGCTGCTATGCTAATTACTATAAATGCTACTAAACAAAGGAATGGAATGGTGATAAATCCAAAATAGTTGACTTCCATCGCATTACAAGGATTAACTGCGGAACATTCTGTAATTGTGATAATTGGAAATTTTTGTAATGAATAATGATAGAGTTCTAAGAGAATTCCTGGTAATGAAAGAGCGAGAACATAGTAGCTAAACTTTGAATCTTTTCGTAGTATCCCAATCAGCGTAAGTAGGACAATTGGGTACATCAAGATTCTCGCATACCAACAAAGCTCACAAGGGGTAAATCCACCTGGCCCGCCAAAGAGGGTTCCATCTGCAAGATCTATCATTGGGTCACCAAAAGTACTGTAGTATAAGGATGCGAGCGTTGCAACCATGGACTGTACTAAGATAATAATCCAAAGAACTTGCTGATATGGAGCGACTCTCTTGATAAAATTTGCGTACATTTCTTTCATATAAGATGATTAATTAATTTTATGTGCATTCCAGATTACAAATGCTGAGCGAATACCTCTGATTGTAAACCATAGGTTCCTAATACTAAATCCCCCCATGAGAACGGTGTGTATAAGACTTAGAGGAATGGAAGTCAGTATTTGTATTATACCGAACTGTTTTAAGAGTAGTAGGAAGTTTCCTCGAGTATAAAATTCATAAAAAAGGTGTTTTCTGCCCGCAGTTGATTTACCTTCTTTGTGATACAGGTAGCTTTTATTATTGACTGAAGCTTTCCATCCTTTCTTTTTTGCCCTAAGAGATAAATCAACATCCTCAGAGTACATAAAGAAAAGTTCATCAAAGAACCCAACCTCTCTGAGGAAAAGTGAGGGTAGACATAAAGCAGTGCCAGAAATAAAAGTGTAATAAGAATCACTAAAGCTATGCTTGTTCATAACTGCTGGTAAGTTTGCCAGTTTTTCGTTCATCTTCGCAAACCCAAAGTAGGGTAAGAAATTTGCCGTTCCATTACACTGAAGAAGTGATGGCTCGTCATAATAGGCAAGTAATGGAGTAGCGAAGGTTTTTGGAGTATTATTGAGCCCCTGGATGAGTACCTGGAGTGTCTCGGCAGGGATAATTGTGTCATTATTAAGAATCCATGAAAAATCATGCTCTCTAGTTGCAATAAACCGAAGAATTTGATTGTGTGCAAAACCAAAACCATAATTCTTTGTATTCTTTAATATCGTGATTATTGTTGGATTCTGGTTAAATAATTCAAGCGTCCAGTTCGCCTCTTCCACTATCCTGTATGTTGGGGGGATACTATTATGACCGATTGAATTTACTATTTCTTTATTGTTCGGCTGATCTATATGTAGCTTTCCTTCGCAGTATGCAGTAAATTTCTCTACTGATTCATCTCCCGATGCATTATCAATAATATAAATTTTAATATTAGTATAATTTTGTCTTAGCAAACTATCAATACATTCAATGGTATCCCTCCACCTTTTCCAATTAATAATTGATATGTGAACTACTGGACTATTTTTTTGTTCTTGATTCATATTTTCTTGTAATATATCCCATTAATCCGAAAAATAATATCGTGAATTGTGTAGAGAAACCAATAGGGAGAAAGAGTGATACAACAAAGAAACCCAGAAATAGAGGAAATAGTAACTTTCGGGAAACGATCCATGAGTAGACACCTAAGAAAAGATACCAGATAGCAAAAGGAACACCAAGCTCTAAAAGACTCGTAAAGGCACTTCCCTCAGAGTAAAAATAAAAGGATGATGATGAGTCTCCCTTCCAACCCGAACTACCAACTCCAGTCCCAAATGGATATTGTATAAGTCTTTCAATGGCAGCTCCCTTATTTTCCCAATGTATGGCAGCAGAACCCTGCGTAACGAATAGAAAATGTAACTGATTATAAAATAGAATCATAGTACCCAATCCACCAATAATAAGTAGCGCAACTATGCTGTACTTAATATATTTATTCTTAATTCCGAGAAAGATCCAAACACCCACTGTAATCGGTAATGCAATAAGAGTTGTTCGAGTGAATGTAGAAAGAAAAATGACAAGTCCCGAAAGTATTAAGGGAACCTCGGCAAAAAGGCTTTTGGTTTTTTTCAAAAGAATAATAAAGAAAGAAGTAACAAAGTAATAGACATATGCACTATCCAAGTAACTGAGAAGGAGCGTTGGGTTTCTTGGTAATACTGAATCTCTTAGTTCAGTTGCTGAAAAATAGATACTGTCGGTAATAGTAAAGCCTAAGAGTCTCAGGTGAATACGGGAATATTGTATAAGCTCAAAAGGGAATAGTATATAAAATGGAAATGCTGCAATTCCAAATAATAAGAGAAGAATATTTATCTTTTCTATGCGTTTTTCACTTAATAAATAATAACCAAAGAGGAAAAACGCCGGGGGTTTTAAATAGTAGAAGAAGGCACCAATGACAGAAATAGGATTATATGCAAATACAAAGAAGCCAATAAGCAGGCCAGGTATAAGACTCAGCGCGAAAATAATAAAGAGAATGATCATTTTTCTTGGAAGTTTTTTTTGTAGAAACTGAAGAATAATGATCACTGTCATTAGTACAAATAGAAGAGTACTGAGGTTTACCGTAGTGATAAGATTGATAATTGGTGTTAAAAAGAACAGAAACGTAAATATAATAACAAGGTCTAGTTGTTTTGGAAGGAACTGTTGTAATTTAAATTTCATTTGAAACAATAGTAATAAAATTGGGACTCATAATCATTCTTTTTGCAGCCTCATGTATGTATGTATAGAGATAGAGTCTCAAAAAGAACTCAAAAATATTTTTATAGAGTGTAAAAAACATTCCTTTGACTCCATTTCTTGGGATTATACTTTGCCTGAAAGAAAAACGAGTAAAACCAGATTCTCTCAGTAAAGTACTCATGCTTTCTTGGTTTAATATGAATTGGTGGGTAAAATCTATATATCGGAATCGTGGAGCAATGAGTGTAGAATCAGCATTTGGTGTACGAATAATACATATCCCACCAGGATTAAGATGTGATTTTATAAGAGAAAGCAATGACTTCACTTTTTCTTTAGGGATATGTTCTATAACATCAATAAGAGAGATAATATCGTACCTTTCTGATCCTCTTTCTAAATAAGGGAAAATATCACTATGTGTTATCTTTGCCGAAGGTACATATCTAATTGCCTCATCATACTGGCCTTTGTCTATTTCAACTCCCGTAAGTTTTGTAAATCCTTTCTGTTCAAGAACCTTTAAAAATTGACCAGTTCCACATCCCAAATCGAGTACAGATTGCGATGTTTTGTTTATAAGGATATCTCCGAAATCATTCCACATTAAATCGGTATACCACTGTAAGCTAAATTCAGGGTTAAGATATTTATAATATGACTCGTAATAGTTAGTTACTTGATCTTGCGGGCTCGTCATTTTTTTTGTCGAATAATTTAAAATATTTTTGCCAATCAACGAGTGGACCTAATGTATCTTTCTCTAAATGAGTAGCAATACTAGGAAGACTTACCCAAAGAGTAAATGTACGTCCAAAGAGTATCTGGCGTGCATTGTATCTCCAGGCTCTCCAAAGCATGCCCCAAATCCATTTCTCGGTAAAGAGTGTGCCTATAAATGTAAAAAGATTAAAGACATGTGCCTTTGTAAGAGATATCCAAACACTTGCATCGTAGTTATTTTTGCTATATGTTAAAAAGACTGGTGCTGTTTCTTTAAGTATTGATTTTCTTGTTAGAAATGTAAGTGTTGTTGAAATACCTGTTTTCCAATAACGAGTACCGTAAGGTTTTATATTTACGCCTAAATTATGGAAGCTCGAGGTGTAATAGTCAGTATGATCGTAAGGAGAAACAAAATCGACGTCCTTGTTGTCTTTAATGAAATATACTAATTCCTTGAATTGTCCTGGTACGTATACATAATCGTCTTCGGCAAGATAAACAATCTCCGAATCGTTCTGCTTTGTTAGGATATCAATCTGCTGAGCAAATGTGCCATAGTTAAATTTTCTTGGATTATTTTCGATAATCTCACAATCTACGGGAAAGATAGACTTAATCATCTGTGCGAACTCGGGAGGGCAAAAATCGATAATAATATATAGTTTCGCACGTATCCCTTCCAAGCTTGCTTTCAATGAGAGTAACCCAACTCTTGACAGTTCTAGTTTGTTACGAGGATAGATAGCAGGAACTTTTGAAACAAATTCATAGATTCTATAAGCTATCGCAATGTCGTATTTAGGGTTCATTCTCTATTATACTAAAATATCTTCGTGAATATTGTCTTCACGGTATCTTCAGAGAAATGTAATTTTGCATAATTAATATATGTCTGTGAAACAAGTGCATACTTCTGTGGGTCATCTATAAGACTCTTTATTTGCTCTATAAAGATCTCTTCAGAATCTGCTGCAATGATTATTTTTTCAATCTTAGGCAACCCTTCTATTCCGATCGACGTAGATACCATTGGAACTCCCTGTGCTAAGGCATCGACGACTTTACCCTTTATTCCTGCACCATAACGCAACGGAACAATAAGTATCTTGGTCTCACGGTGCAGTCTTTTTAATTCGTCATCGGACACATTAGAAAGAACCGTAACTGAACTACTTTTTAAAGAGATAACTTCGGGTGGAGGATTCGATCCAACAATAGTAAGGTGTATTTTTGGTAATTGTTTTTTAAGTTCTGGAAATATTTTTTCATTAAACCAAAGGATTGCATCGCGGTTTGGAAAGTGACCAAAGCCACCAACAAATAAAAGACCATCTCGTTTTTCTGTTTCAGCCAAAGTGATTGGTTTACAAAAATTATCAAAAATATAAAGAGGTACTGTATACACATTTTTTATTCGAAATTCTCTTTGGATAATATCCTTCTCATACTCGCTAAATGTTAAGACAACATCTGCCAAGCGACAGATTTTTGATTCAAGTTTTTTATAATATTCAGATTTCTTGAATGCTGATGCATCTTTCTCAATCTCACCACGTCGTTTTTCTCGAAGATAATGCAGATCGTGCGTTTGATACCAAATCTTTGCTGATGAATGTTTCCTTACATATTCAAGGTATTCTTGGGCAATATCTGGGCGATGAAGATATACATAATCAAAGAACTGGCCATTATCTCTTATCCATTTTTTCGCATTGTCTGCACCTGCATACACAACCTCAATTCCCATCTGTTCTAATTCAGTAGTATAGGGTTCATATCTTGTGATGCTATTTGCAATAAATTTGACTTGCATTCCCATCTCAATGAATAGTTTAAGATAAGCGAAAGTTGATCTTGAGCCTGCTTCCTGGTCATAAAGCGGGACGCGGCTATCTATGACGACTATTGTCTTTTTATCGATGGCTCGATCTTTTGCTTTGAATGTATTCTCACCGTGCTTTATTTGCTGAGATTCTAGTATTTTCTTCCATTTAGTAAAGAAACGTTCTTTATTTACAACTTGATATGCTTTGAAGCTTACCTTTGTGTCACGGCCATGAGTAATACCTTCGTAATGAATAATTGTAGAAAGTGGTTGGTACATTACTTTATAACCAACATATCGTGTTCGATAACAGAAATCAGTCTCCTCATAATATCCTGGAGAAAAGTCTTCATCAAAACCACTAAGTTTCTTCCAAAGATCATGTCGGACCAAGAAGCTAGCGCCTGTAACATAATCTACCTCTCGAACATAGTTATATTCGTGTTTGTAAGGAGTTTCGAGACTACCATAGTTTTCTGGGTTACCATCTTGATACATGATACTTCCTGCTTCCTGTAATCTACCGTCTGGGTAAATAAGTTTTGAACCGACAACCCCTATCTTTTCATTAGATTCTGCGAGCCGTACCATTGCTGCAAGCCAGTCTTTCTGAATATTTACATCATTATTAAGAAGGACGATATATTTCCCTTTTGCGTGCTCCGCTGATCTGTTACAGTTTTTTACAAAACGTTGGTTTTCTTTATGCCTTAAAATAGTAACATTTTTTAGGTATTTTGCAGCATTAATTGTCTCATCCGAAGATTGATCATCTCCAATAATAACTTCATAGGAAACCCCTTCCGTGTTTCGAAGTAATGTTGCAAGGCAAGAATAGGTATATTCCCACTTATTGTAAACAGGAATAATAATTGAAACCATTGGATTTTCGCATTTTAGAAATTCTAAAACAGGAAATGAGGTTTGATTAACCATTATGTCGTAGGAATTAATCTTTAGCTGTGAAGTAAATAAACGATTAATGATCTTTCTGTTTAGATTCTTACGAATAAGAGAGGGATCCTTTAGTGCCTTTTTAATGATATGAATTGAGGTCTGTACTATATCTATAAATTTATCCATGATTAATTAATATTGATAATTTATCCCAGAGTTTTTTTGATGTCTTTTCCCAAGTAAAATGATTTAATACAAAATCACGACCTTCGGTAGGTTTAAATGACTCCGGAAGTCCATATATTATTACCTGTTTGAGTGCAGCCAACATATCATCGATACTTTCTGGATTAACGAAAATCCGCATCGATTTAGATGGTAGGATATCGGCAGTACTAGAATATTCAGAAGTAATGATATAACAGCCGCTTATCATTGCCTCAATAGTTACTAATCCAAAACTTTCCCAAAGTGAGGGCAGACAGAATATTTTTGCCTTTAAGAAATAACCGAAGACTTCCTTTCTGTTTTCCACAGCACCGGTAAATATCAAGCTGTCTTTTAGGTCGGGTCTTTCACTATAAATCCTGGATATTTCCTTTTCAAAGGATTGTTCTATTGGCCCAACAAATATAAATCTCCAATCATTCTTTGGCAATAACTTAATGGCTTCTAAAAAACGTCCAGTATTCTTTTGAATTGTTCCTAGTCTTCCAACTGACAGAATAATGTTTTCCTTTTCTGGTGGGTTCATTATCATTTCTTGAATATCATCCGTAAGAGAAATCCCATTTGGTAATAAGAAAAGTTTTTTCGAAATATCTTTATAATATCTTTGAATGAGTTCCATTCCTCGAGTTGTTTCTATGCTGGCAATGGAGAGTACTCGCCTAAAGAGAAATTCAAAAAACATGAATTTTAGTTTACCAAATAGTGAGCCATAATTATACAATTCACCTTTACTTTCTAGACTTCTTAAATCATTATCAAGCTTTACGTACAGAATTCCTTTTGGATTACGTAATTTATAGAGAATTCCAAAGAGAAAGGTTTGGGGAGAGTAATGATATAAATTGAGAATATCAATATCACTCGAATTATTGTAAATATATGAAAGGAGTTTCTTTTGCCAATATTGAGATTCCGATGTCGTCCCTAGAGTTGTTATTTTGCAATGCGGAACTTCAGAAGAAAAAGAGTAATCGGATGATCTTTTTAAGCCTACTATCTCTGAATCCACAGGGTAGTTTTTTGCAAGCATTTCCGGTATCTGACCAACATCCTTTATCAAGTGGATATTCTCAAGATCTTGAAAGAGAGTAACGAACTTTATCGGTCTCATATGCCCAATATGTTTAAGAAGTGTCTGGCAATAAAGGAAAAAGAATAGCGTACGTGTTCTTTTAACTCTGGGAATCCAATATGCTTAAATGGGCCATTCGTGAGTGATGCGCCACGCCATTTGGATTGCTCTCTCCATTTTGCTTGTGGTAAATCTTCACCAGAACGAAGGGGACTCTTATTCAGAGCATTGTCTTGATAATATTGATCAAATTCATCCCTAAATTCCCTTCGCATAAGTAGGGGATTAAATGTAAAGCAATTATATTTCGAGTCGGCAACATAGTAGTTTGTCCCATCTGCTGTTTTTTGTATATCAACTATCTCTTTCGGAAAAGGAGAGACGCTCCAAGGTTCATGCTGTAGGGATTCTAATCCATATTGTCTATCTTTAATCGCACGGAGTTTTATAAAAGCAATTTGAGTATTACTTTTAAGTACTTCCAATGCATGTCGAAGCCAATTATCATTCTTAGTATCGCACCACCAATCATTTTCAATTGGGATAATATATTCGCCGACAGATATCCCGTATAGTTTTACCCAGGCTTTAGCCATTCCGACATTGGTAGGCATTGTAATTACTTTATCAATAAAATGTGAGTATTTTCGTATTACCTCTTTCGTATCCGGGAGTGAATTTTGATCTAAAATGATAATTTCTCTTTTTATTGGTGAGTGTTTGAGTGAATTCTTGAGGCTTGAGAGAGTAAAATCTAGTAACCATGGACGGTCCCAGGTAATCATCTGAATACTTACTTCTGGAATTTCTTTAATCTTCTCAAAATCGCTAAGGATATCCAGTATCTGATCGACTCTGGCTCTTTCTGTGTGTAATGATGTTGCCGCTATAAAACCATCATGAGCAATTTTCTCTCTCTCTTCTGGATGCGCAAGGTAATACCGTATTTTCTCCAGTAAGTCTTGGTGGCCGTTATATATTACAAAGTGTTTTCCTGGTGTAAAAAGATCATATAAACCCGAGTCTTTGGGTAGTTCATCTGTGAGCAAAAAGACACCATTACCTAGTACCTCAGGAATTCTCATTGTAAATTCACCGTGGCTTGACTCATTATAAACAATCTTTCCTGTTTGATAATGAATTGCACAATTTCGGTTATATTTGCCATACCCATTCGTAAAAGAAAAATCTTTCTGAGCGGAGAGCATTTCCATAGTCCACACTCTGCGTTGATTTGGTGTCATTACGGTGACAACATCAGAGATCTTAGTAATGTTATCGTCTTTGAAATGAATTGTTGATTCATACCAGTAAGGAAACCAAAACACATTTTCCGAACCATGCTTTCGATATATTTCAATGCATTCCTTTTGATGTGTAAGGACAATATCATACTGTCTCGCACAGATCGCATTGCCGACTAATTCATTGTGCTGAGTAATGTTACTGACCTTGTTTTTAACAAACTGTTTAATAGCCTTCAAGACACCCTTCCTTGGAAGAATATTCTGAGGATCGTCTCCTGCAATCATAATAACTGGGCAATTATACAAACTCTTATGGATTCGATAATCAGTCAGGTAACCAAGATCCAATACAATTACCGCATCATAGCTATCTTTCTTCTCGAAGAGAGTATCTAAAATACCAGTGTCGTACAGATTGCTTTCGTTATAGAGATTGAAGTCATCAACCTCAATGGATCTATGTCTTAATTCTTCAATTAAGGAGTGAATGAGTGTCCTTCCGATTTGTCGGCTACTTCTAAATACAAATGCTATCTTTTCTATTTGTTTTTCGGGCATATTCTTATTATATCACCGCAATTTATGTATCTGTGGCTCTTAATTCTTTCTAGATATTACTTGATTAATTACTTCTATATATTTCTTACCAATTATATTCCAAGAATAGTTTTCGGCCTGCCTATAGGGGATAGTCTTCCAATCTTTTAATGCGGTAATTTCAAGTGCTTTTGCATACCCACTGGCATTTGTAACATCACAAGCTATGCCCGCATCACCAATAAGCTCTTTTCTTGCAGGATCTAATGGATATACAATTGGTTTATTCGCTGCAAGTGCTTCAATATAAACGACACCAAAAGATTCTCCTCTTGAAGGAAGAGTGAAAACATCACAGATACTATAATAATAAGGGATGTCTTGGTAAGGTACCTGTCGAATACTATATCTTCCTGGAATATTCTGTTGACAGAGATTCTCAATATCGACAATGAGTTCACCTGTTCCAATGAGTATAAGTGTACCCTTTCCTAATTCTTGCATTGCGTTTACCAGAAGTGCCTGTTGTTTAAACTCAGTAAAAGCGGCAACACACAAAACTATCGGGTGATCGTAATATCGATGTTCTGGCTTTAAATCATACTTCTTAGAAAACGTTGAGAGATTAATACCAATGGGAATTTTGATAATTGTGCTCTTATTAAGAGACTTAGCCCATTCTTCTGAGGTTGGATTAGTCGCAATATAGATATCTGGATTTTGTTCTATAATCTTCTGTTCTTCATTACCAATACCTCCATGGCCGGTATAGATAAAGGGAATTTTCTTTTGTTGCCGTAACTTTGCAGCAAATCGAACTCCCCAAATTCCATTATTTGGGAAGATCAAGGCAAAATTCTCAAGTTGAATATATCTTTCGAAAACATCTTTGCTAAAAAAATACTGCTCTATTGTTGTAGGATGTATATAAGAGACAGTTCTGACAGTTCTTAAGATAACTTTTGCAGGAATCTGTAATAAACGATCGATAATTGTTGGCCATCTTTTAGCATTAACTTTTTCACATGCAAGATAGAAATATTGCCATAGTTTTAATAAGAAATCTTTTTTCCTTTTTATTAAAACCGTATTATCCTTTATTAAAGTGTCTGTTCCAAAACTAAATACTGTGACGTCGAAAGATTTCTGGAGCTGTTGTACTAATTCAATAGTAAAGGTTTCTGCTCCGCGTTTATTTATTCCAATATAAGGCGAAAGAATTGCAATTTTAGGTTTTTGGTTCATCTGTATGATTTATAAACTTTCTATAGAAAAGATACGAGCTTAAAAAGGCAATAATATTTACAACAACAAATGAATATGAGGCTCCAACTGCACCAAAAAGAGGTAGGAAGAAATATGAGGCAATGCTATTTGCAATAAGTTGAAAGACAACAGTATAGAAAAATACTTGTGACTTCCCCAAAGCATACATAGCTGAATTAAAAGGAAAGGTGAGCATATAGAAAAAGAGTCCAAACAACATTATTCTTAATGGAACAATAGATTCATCATACTTATTACCAAAGAGAATCGATATTATTGGTGGTATCACGACAATACCTACAAATAGTAAGGTAGACATAAGCAACGTTACTTTAAGAAACTTACGTACCTCTTTTTTTAGTACTGTTCTGTCTGAGATTTGGGCAATCTTTGGATTAACAACGTTTGCATACGCACCAAGTCCCATACCGATAACAGATGAAAACTTTTGAGCAACATCATAATAAGAAACCTGCGCACTTGAAGTAAGTGACGAGAGTAAGTAGATATCCATCCTGGATTGAACTATTGCCACAACAGACCATGCCGACATCCATTTCCCAAATTGAAACATCTCTCGAATAATCTTTGTGTCGTAATTTCCCAGATATGTAGGAATTCCATGTAGTTTCCATAATCTAAATAGTGCAAAAATAATTGGTATGAAAGGAGTAACGACAAAAAGCAAAACCCCCGAAGGAATCGTTAGCGTACCGAGTAATAGTAAAATACTAATCGCGACAAGTCTCTCTATGCCATATAATGCGGTTAAGATAACCATTCCGGAGTAATCCTGTAAGCCCTGTAGCATGCTATAGAGATTGCTAAACAGAAAAGTAGTAAATAGTCCAAATGCAGCCACAATTAACAATATCTGAAAGTTTCCTTGCAAAAAGAGTTGAGATAAGGGAGCGGAGAAGATTATAGAGATAATCACAAAGAGAACAGTAACAATCCCTGTATTAATAATTGTGGTAGAAAGAAGTCGAGCTATCTTTGCTTTATCGTTTTGTCCAAAGAATAAGGAGGTAAAGCGCATCGTAGATGCAGTAAGACCAGAATTAATAAGATCACCCATCGTAGAAATAACAGATAAGATAACGGTGAGAGTTCCATAATCATTGACGGATAGGCCTCTTGCTATAAGAATAAATGAAACAAGATTAAGCCCTCGAGAAAGAATATTGCCTATAAAGAGTGTTGAAACATTCTTAGCTAATCCAAGGCGGCCATCCCGTTTTAAAAAAGAAGGAAGAAGGCGGATGACGTTGAACTTAACTATTTCCGGTAGAGAACTAGGAATAGCTGGTATTTGCTCTAATTTATCCATATTTCGGATATTATACCAAACTTGACGAAGAACTTTTTAAGGTATATAGGTAGATAGTTATATAACCGTTTAACTATATGCAAAAAGCAGATATCTTTACAGCACTCGGAGATCAAAGCAGGAGGGAGATTATTCAGTTGCTTCGCCAACGGGATATGACTCACGGTGAATTACGAGCTCAATTTGAGTTTACGAAACCTACAATGACACATCATCTGAAAATCTTAAAAAATACAGGGCTTGTGACATCCGAGAAAAAAGGAAAGTATAAAATTTACTCTTTAAATACAAGTGTTCTTGAGGAAATAACGGCAATGATTCTTGATTTGTTTAGTAAAAAGTAAAATTAAATTATTATTCTAAGTATGAAAAAGGTTTTTGATATACAGAAAGAGATTCCACATTTGATTATTCTTGGGCTAATTGTTGGACTTCTGGTCTTTACGTATCCAATGCTCAATAAGACTGTCCCAACTCACTAGAATATTTCCGGTCAGATTGACGCAACAGATTCTAAGGCAATAGCCATTCCTAGCCTTGGTGCAATGGTAATTGGAATATATGCTTTATTATCAATTGTGCCTTATCTGGATCCAAAGAAAGAAAAGTATGGTCAATGTATTGGAGTCTATCGATTGTTTAAACTGGAAATTATTAGTTTCTTTGGAATCGTTTGTCTTTTCATTGTTTTGACTGGTTTAGGGTACTCACTCCCCGTCGGGATACTTATTCATCTAAGTGTTGGTGTTCTCTTTATATTTATTGGCAACTATTTTGGAAAATTGAAATAAAATTACTTCATTGGTATTCGTTTGCCTTGGACATTGGCAAATGAAGATAATTGGAATAAGACACATCGATTTGGAGGCAGAATATTCTCTATTGGTAGATTAATAATGATTGCGGCTGGTGCAGCAAGCCCTGAAGTGGCAAGTGGTGCTTTATTTTTAACTATTGCTTTAGTAATACTTGTACCATCAATTTACTCTTGGAGATTATCGTTACAAGAAAAGTCTAAGACCTCGCCATAAAGTAGGCCCTTTTCTCAGGGAAAGATACTGCTTTTTCGGGGAATAGTAACTTGTTCCAGTGAGGATTGAACATCTTTTGTAGTTAAGATCATACTAGAATTGATAGAGATATTTTTGAAAATTTGTTATTTGGTTATATTCGATAGGGATACCTTCATTCTTGAGCATTTTCTTCTTTCTTTCTACATCGGGACCACTTTTCTTTCTCATAAATCCACCAATACTTCCATCACTTGCGATAACTCGGTGGCAGGGGACATCTGGAGCAAAAGGGTTTTTGCTTAGTGATACTCCAACTGCTCGATATGCGCGTGTACCTACAGCGTGGGCAAGATCTTTATAAGTAGTTATTTTGCCAGCAGGAACTTTAAGAAGCGCATCATATATTCTTTGGGCAAAGGGGGAAACGAGATCTTTCATCAAATATTATAGCGCATGAAAAAAGAGTTTTTCTATAGCTTGGAGAGATATTTATTAACTTCCCCCTCTACAATTTGTCCTGAAATAACACAAATCGGGGTACCAGTGCCAGGTTGAGTGTAATGTCCGGTATAGAAAAGATTTTTTACCTTAGGGCTATGCATCTTGTTACGAAACATAAGTGATTGGAAAAGTGATTGAGTTAATCCTAAACTGTTTCCCTTGTATGCGTTATACAGAGAAATATGATCACGATGAGAGATAATTCTTTTATGTACAATATTTTCCTTGATTTTTGTCTCTGTAATTTCTTCAAGTTTAGTTATTACCATATCTGATATTCTTTCACGTTGTTCGTCAGTATCTTTTAGACCTGGGGCAACAGGAACAAGGAGGAATAGATTTTCACTTCCCTTTGGAGCAATATGGGAATCTGTCTTACTTGGGTTACTAATGTAAAAAGAAGTCTCAGTTGGCCACTGCGGATTTTTGCTAAAGATATCATCGAAGTTTTTGTCCCAGGTGTTTTTATCCGCAAAATAATAATTATGATGGATGAGCTTGTCAATTCCCTTGTTAACTCCAAGATAAACACAGAAAGTATGAGGACTTAATTGTTTTTTACTCCAGTCAATATTTTGACGGTATTCTAAATCAAGAAGAATCTGCTCGGTAAAGTAATAGTCGGCATTTGCAATAACTACATCAAACTCATGGTTTCTACTCTTTGTTATTAGCTGTTTTGCTATACCTTTCTCTACATCAATCTTTTGGATTGCTTCGTTAAAGTGAAAGACGACGCCATTATCTTCATCAACTTTTTGCATAGCTTTTACCAGCGAATGGAAACCATCATCAGGATAATAAATACCATCACGAAGGTCTACATAAGACATTAATGAATAAAGAGAAGGAAGATTCTTTGGTGCACCACCAACAAAAATAGATGCCCAGAGCAGTAAGCGTTGGAGTTTATCATTCTTTATAAAGTGAGAAACATGATCTTGCCAATTACCCAGCGCATTCCAAAGAAGAGCCTTCGTTATGAAATCTAGGTCAAATAGTTGGGTAATATTTGTAAAGTTCTGGTAAAGAAATTGTTTCAGTGCCGCATTATATTTGTATTCTGCTTGCATCAGATACCTTTCGAGTTTTTTACTACTGCCCGGCTCGTATTTTTCAAAGATTTTATTTTGTTTAGGTATAGAAACGGGGATATCAATAACGTCCTTATCGTGATAGAAAACACGATATTGAGGATCGAGTCTTTTTAACTGATAGTATTTCTCTCGAGAGGTCCCCATGTCGGCAAACCATTTATCAAAAACCTTAGGCATCATATACCATGATGGTCCCATATCGAAAGTGAACCCTTCTGAGGAGTATCTGGTTGCTCGCCCCCCTGCTTGGTCTAGTTTTTCAAAAACATGGACATCGTGACCAGATTTTGCAAGCATTCCTGCGGCAGAGAGTCCGCCGAGTCCCGAGCCAATTATTCCGATCTTTGCCATAACTCTGATATTATACCTTAATAATAATGCCAGGATATCTATTTCTTCCTAATACGTATTATGTTAATCCTTAAAAGATTATTTTACTTTGATATTAATGGACTATTCAAAAGAATTTAGGAGATTATTAGCAGATCTTAAATATTATTTTCAAGTTATTAAGGGAAATTTCAATTATGTAGGTAAGGAGTATGCAAATAAAGCCATTAGTGAAGTAGAATACGCAGAATTATGTAAGCGTTTATATAGAAACCAATATCTTAAAGCAAAATACACAGATTATGATTCGCAAATGAAAACCAAGAAATGGTTAGTAGATCTGATCCTCTCTCACTTACCTTCTGTAAAAATAGTCTTAGATATTGGTGCAAATAGAGGTCATATAATGCAAGTCTTTAAGGAAAAGGGACTTGATGTTTACGGTTTTGACATTCTAGAAAATCTCTCTGAGGTATTTCCGGATTTACGTGCAAATTATAAGACAGGAGATGTCCTTAAAAGTATTCCAGATTTTGAAGTTGCTTTTGAGTTGGTCACCAGCTTTGATGTATTTGAGCATTTACCGGTCAATATGGTACCGTCCGCGACTGAGAATATTAAGAAGCTGAATGCACAGTATCTAGTATTTCAAATTTCTAAAGATATGCTTAATGATGGACATATCGCTTTAAAAGGAACAAACTTTTGGGTTTCTCAATTTAGTGACAGGTATAAAGTAATGACTGAGTTATATCCTCCCCTTTCAAAATGGAAAACTCTTTCTGGGGAATTATACAGATATACAGGTATTCCAAAGAATGACTTTAATCAGGTTCCAGGGATTGTCTTCTTCGAAGGGATACACTAGGATCTGGTTACTTAATAGGTAACTATATTATGGTGTATCTTTGTTTAATCCCCAATGGTAAACCCGCTTCAAGAGATATCTTTTTATAAACCGAGGCAATATTCTATCAAGGAAAAAGAGTATGTGTGCATCAACCCCGATAATATTTCGAAATTTGTTATAGTTTGGTGTCGAAGCTATCTTATATATTCTTTCGGCAACACGATTTGGGTGAATAAGCCATTTAAGATTATCAGGAACCTTGTTACTTGCTTTTCCATAACGATCAAGAAATTTTGTGAGTTGGCTATATATGTTATCGGATTCTGAGAGTTTTGGACTTTTATCGCTTTTTGAGAACTGAGTAGAGAATCTACCCGGTTCGATAAGAAACAAGTTGATAGTAAAAGGATGAAGTTCAAAATCGAGAATATCTATCATTGCCTCGAGTGCAAATTTGGAAGCGGAGTAGACACCGTATAAAGGGAGAGAAACCAACCCAGTAATGGAACTAATATTTAATATTCGTCCATCCCGTTGTTCTCTCATAGAAGGAATTACTGCTTTAATCATTCGTATCTGGCCATAAAGATTTGTCTCAAACTGTTCTTTTATCTCCTCTATTGTGAAATTCTCTACAGGACCCAGGAAGCCAAATCCCGCATTATTTACTAGAACATCAATTCTTTGAGATTCTGAGAGTATTTGTGAGATTGCAGTATTGATCTGTTCTTGATTTGTTACATCAATTTGTAGTATTGACAGGCTTGGTAACTCTTTTGAAAGCTCCGTTAGCTTCCGTGAACCCTCAGATTGAATATTTCTAACAGACGCATACGTGATCCAACCGTTTTGTGCAAACTTAATAGCAGATAAATATCCAAATCCTGAAGAACATCCTGTAATAAGAACGACCTTGCTCATAAAGTTCTTGATTAATTTAGCACGTGCTCCATTATACAATGGAAATAGACTGTAACGTTTTGTTGACAGAATATAAAGGCAGTATAATTCAGTAAGAATATAATATAGATTTTTTAACCATGTCAAAGGAAACAGTAAACGGAGTATCTGAACGATTTAAGAGTGTAGTTAATCTTCTACCACAAGGAAAAGTAAAAGGATTTTGGGAAGAGTTTAGAGATTTTGCATTCAAGGGAAATATTATTGAGCTTGCTGTGGGTGTTGTACTTGGTACAGGGTTTAATAACTTAGTTAAGTCCCTTGTAGATAATATTATTATGCCACCCATAGGTCGGTTAGTTGGGAATAGTGCATTTACAGACTTGTTTATTGATCTTTCAGGCAGAGGATACAATACCCTTGCGGATGCAGTTACAGCAGGTGCGCCAGTTATAAAATATGGAATATTTATAAGTAATGTGATTGATTTCATGATTATGGCAGTTACGGTATTTATTGTGATTCGGTTTGTATTGCGAATTAAGAAGCAATCCTAATCAAATTTCTCAGACGAAAGACTCACCTTGTGAGCGTCCGATTTCGGAATTAGTTTAAGAATGCGAGGAAATACTGGAACTATGAGAGGTACCTCTTTTCAAAATATCAAAATAGAGAAAATTGATGGCAACAAGGCTGATTAAAATGACTCCAATTCCAAGTCCGAAAATGCCTAACTGTCCGTTCTGAGCTGCTTCCCCTGCAATAATAGCGACAAAGACATAAGGCAACCGACTCAAAAGAACACTCGTAGAAATAGTGGTTGCTCTATATTTTGAGGGAATCTCTTTATTGATAATTATTGAGAGCCACGGGTAGACAATTCTTCCAGAAAGGTCTAGAAGAGCTAAAGGAATAAACCCGGCGAATCCCCAATTAAAGAACATAAATGCATATGCCATTGCAAGAAGAATACTGAGAATATACATACCTATCTTATCCCCAATAATTTTTCGGATTCTAGGAATGAATCGAACCAAGATGGCAGTAATGATACCCAGAATAGTAAAAAGGATCGCTTGTTCATTAGCAAGATATCCAAATCTCTCTGCAAAAGCAGGTTTTACAAGTCCCCAATCGTAAATAATAAATGAACCATAGAGCGCAAAGAAGAAAACAATATATTGTCTGAGATTTGTTTTAAAAAGCTCTTTGAAGCCTATCTTGAGTTGTAAAAAGTAATTTTTTAAAGTGAATTTTTCTAAGACGGTTTTTGGTTCTTTTATGAAGAGTGCCAATGCCAGACCAAAGACATAACTTATTACCCAGAGAATATGAGGAAGTCTAAAATGAACAGAATAAAGGAATCCACCAATAAGTGTTGTTATTAAAGTTGTAATACCTGCAATTGTTGAATATGTCGTAATTACTTCCTCAAATTGGGTTTCCTTCTTTTCATCAATAAGTGTGTCATATGCCATTGCTTCAGCTGCCCCAGAATAGAGTGCCCACCCAAGTTGGCAGATAAGAAAACCTATAAGAATTCCATAATAACTATCCGAGAATGTAATAATTGAGATACCAATTAAAGCAAAAGACATTGCTGAAATAATAGTTTTTCGTTTGCCCAGTAAATCAGCTATTGCACCGGTAGGAATTTCCATTAAAAGTCCGAATCCAAATGCTAATGCATCAACAAGCCCAAGACTTCCATATGTCATATAGCGGGTCCAAAAGAAAATCCAATTTGCTGAAATCCACCAACTATTAATGACAACTGAAAATAGGTAAAAAAGCGAAATATTTCGAATATTTGAAAGCGGGAAGTTCATTACTGCATTTAATTTCGTCATTTTGGTTATTATAACGCAGATTTCTTTGCCTTTGTTGAATTTTCTAAGAAAAGATAAAGTAAGAAAAAAATAAATGGTATTCCTATTAATACAGAAATCCATAATTGAAAGGTTATCGTTATCGTCGTCCAATAGACAAGCATGATGTACAGACTAAGCAAAATCCAGGGGCTTGGAGCCTCTTGTTTGTCTCTTGTAAAAAGTGTCAGTAAGGCGCTCCCCATAAAGCCAGAGAGTATCCATCCAAGAAAATTACTTAGGGGAACCGAATAAAGAAAGAAAATACCTGAATAAGACCAATAAGTGAGAGCAACCGCACCAGGGTCAAGAATAAAATCTGCAAGAACTAATAAAATCGTGGATAATAATAAAATCATAACAAGATTGCGCTGGAACATCTTTGCAAGAAAGAGTGATCCAATAATGAGTGGAGTCCATGCAAAACTAACAAATAAAGGAACCGTGTCAAACAAAAGAAATCCAATTCTATCTGAGTAGGTGAAATGGCCATAGGGAAACCCAGTTTTAATAGCAAAATACTCAAAAGAAAGAGCAAAGAGAAACAAAAGTGAAATTGCGATAACGCCTTTTCTTAAGCCAATGGATTTAGAAAGAAAATAGAAACTAGGCAGCGAAAAGAGTACGAGTGCAATAGTAGAAACAATCTGGTAGATGTCAGCGGGAAGGGGGAAAAGAATACTCGTGTAGGCAGCAAAAGAGACAAAGAATGTAAGGGTTATCAGAAAAAGAATCTTTTTAAGCATTTGATATTGTAAGGGATTTTTGGGAAAGGAGGAATGCTAGATTTTAGATCCAAGACGTAAAACATAGTGATCAGCGTATCCTTTTATCGGTCCTTCCGTAGTGGTATCCTCGATAATCATCTGTTCAGGTTGTGCTGGTAGTTCGATGAAGTAAGTATCAGTGCTGTAGTACTGAAGAATTCTTTGTACTTTTCTCATCTCTTGTAAAGTGTAGAATGTAACCATCATCTGAGCTCCCGATTGGGCAATGAGAGAAATCCACTTTGCAACTGCGTTTATATTTACTTCATCGTACGATATTAGTCCGCCACTTAAATGGAATTGCATAATTCTAGGAGCTCGACAAATAAGGAGATGTTCTTTGAAAAGTTCAGGGATACGACTAATACACTCGTCTACTTGTGTATAATCGCCTTCCTTCGGTCCTGCAAAGAGTTTAATTCCAAAGGCGTCGGCTATTTGAAATAACATTCCTTTCGGGCCAAGGGAACCAATCTGCGAGCGAGTTCGCTTATCTGGAACTTTCGCAAGAAATTGAGCACATTTACCTTTCATGAGTTCGGCTCCTACTTCTGGAGTGAATGCTTGAAACGATTCAAATGCGGTAATTTCTGCTCTAGGAAAATATTTGCGGGTGATAATTAACTCTTCACCTAGAAAAGGCCCGAGTACGGTGATGTATTTTGGGATAACTCTAGCAAATCCCGAAGCTTGTAAGGCTAGAGAATAAGTGGGAAGGTCCTCATAATCCATTTGATATATTTGTCTAAAAAAAGAAAGTACCTTTTCATCTGGAACTGGGGTTCCCGTCATTCTGTGATGAGTTGAATCACCGATGTGGTCACTCCAATTTTTTTCAGTATCTCTGTCCATATATTAAGGCTACCGTTCTGCTCCCAATTTTAGTGTATATAAATCTGGATGACTCATAAGAACAATCTCTCCTTTATTGTTTTTTACTTCTAAAGTAGTATCTTTTTCTAAATTTGCCAATTCTTTCTGTTGCTTGGTCGTCGTAGGTAATCTCACCAAAGTAAGCGGACATTATATGTATCGGCAATATTAATTGGAAGCGGATTAAATTTTATATATTGATCGGGAGTCATTATGTCTAATCCTGTTATTTGTGCTTTTGGGTACATATCTCTGAAATAAGCAAATTCTTCGCAAGTACCTGGTCCCAAAACGACAACTTTACCTGGTTCATTGTCAATAACTTCTGAAATAGTTGCTGCTTCACTAATTGAAGCAAGTAAGGGGATAAAGATTCTATCAAAAGTTTGCCTCATGTGCTCAATCGTAGCTATGTCTGGCAAAGATAAGATCTCCCTATGTGTGGATTTCTTCGCGCCTTTATTCCAGTCTTCTTGTTCGGAATGCATACGTATTATAGGACAATGAATGGAGTATCGTCAATTATAAGATTTGAATTGCGGCAAAGAGAACATAACAAACGAGCAGAACAACGCCTTCTCTTTTTGTAAGGTAATATTTTCTTCCTACAATTGCGAGTAAAACAAGTATTATGGTAATAAACAATAGCAATCCAATATCAAGAGCAAATGAAGCAAGATCGATGTGTCTAATCATTGTAGCGGTACCGAGTATAAATAATAGATTAAATAAATTTGAACCTAATATACTACCTATTCCTATTTCGCTATGTCCTCTTCTTATTGCAGCAAATGAAGCGACGAGTTCTGGCAATGACGTTCCAATAGCGACAATAAAATATCCTAAGACCGATTCCCGGATTCCAAAATGTATTGATAGGTCCATAATATTATCGACACAGATTTTTCCAAAGAATATTAAACCAACAAGCGCAAGTATAAAAATAGGGATATTGAATTCCTCCACGGATTTCAAATTCGTTGTAGGGTTTGTATTTTTTGCAAGGAATAAGGATGTGATAAATGCAATGAGAAGTATTAACCCGCTTATGGGGGTAAGAATCCAGTTATTTGCTATCGCAACAACGATAAAAACTATTAATGCAATGAGATTTAATGGAATATTATAGAAGACATGAGATTTTGAGAGTTTAAATGGTCTATAGATTGCCAATAATCCTAATATAAGGCATATATTTGTAATATTACTTCCTATAACATTTGATACTGCAATAGCAGTATGACCCGTATACGAAGAATATAAGCTAATTACAAGCTCTGGAAGTGATGTTCCGAATGCAACAACGGTAAACCCAATCACAAAGCTACTCAGTCTAAACTTCTTTGCTAAGGAAATGGATTGGTCAATAAAATAATCAGCTGATTTGACTATTCCAAAGAGACTGATGAGTATGAATAATAATTCCATAAGATTTATAATAGCAGGAAATAAGAGTGTGGGGAAAAGACCTTAGATTTGAAGATGAAAATGGTTCAATATAATGGATGTAATTATTCAGTAACTTCAATTTCTTTCCAAAAAGCAACGTGATTGGAAAAATCTTTTCCCACAATATCTATTGAGGGTGGTTTAGGCTTTGGGTAATACCAAGCACTTGCCTCATTTAATGCGTCTCCTACTTTGATATCGAAATAACTCGCTTCTCCTTTCCATGGGCAGGTAGAATGCTGATCAGAATCAACAAGGAATTCTTTTTTAACTGATTCTTTAGGGAAGTAGTAATTCCCTTCTATTTCAATAGTCTGATCACTCTCCGCGATGATTGTTCCTTTCCAAGTTGCTTTCATAGGTATTTGTTCATAAATTAATCACTGCACTATGAGATTATGATAATATACTTCGAATACATGATCAAGTATTCGATTCCTAATTTCTAGATTTACTCTAGAAAGGAAACTGTCTAATACATATATCTCCTCGTTTATTTTATTTATTAAAACAAAAAGAATGACAGAAATTCTAAGTATAGTAGTTATAGCATCAACGACAAGAGTAGAAAGAAAGTCTATTTTAGCTGCGAAATTAGTTGAAGAGGTAGGCAAGGAATTTAAGGAAGTTAAAATAGTATTTGTTGATGTAATAGACTACTTTCCTCTACCTGGCGAGGGTAATGATGAAGAATCAAAAGATCCTAGATGGGTGCAAATAAACAAAGAAGCTGATGCATATTTTATTGTCTCTCCTGAATACAATCATTCTTTTCCGGGCTCTTTAAAGATGCTTCTTGATAATGACTTAGGCAACTACACTCATAAGCCGGTAAACCTTGCAGGTGTTTCTAGCGGACCATTCGGTGGTTCAAGAATGATTGAAAACATACTACATCCACTTAGAGAAATGGGATTTGTAGTTACATTCAGTGATGTATATTTTCCTTTTGTACAAGATATGTTTGCAGAAAAAGAAGATAACACTGAAAAGATTGAACTGCAAAAGGAAAGAATTAGAAAAGCATACAGAGAGCTTCTATGGATGGCAAAGACTCTGAAGTGGGGAAGAGAAAATCTATAATTAATAATGAAGATGAGAGTTAATAGCCCTATCTTTATTAATTAATTGGGCAGGTATTCTTACCTATTGCTTCATAAAAGGCAAAGCACGAGAAGAAAAGAAGCAAAGGGCTCCAAGGAGTAGTAATTGCCAATATGATGTGAGAAATGCCTATAGCAGGTCGTGTGTATCTATCTTTCGAGCCGATGTTACGCCCTGCACCATGAGCGTGGTTCTTGGATAAGGTTGAGAGTATTCATTTTTTTAGGAGTCAAAATAATATAGAGATAGTATAATTACATATGGTAATAATAGACGGATTAATGAGAGAGATTAATAGGGAGTTTAATTTCTTGGAGGGGCAAGGACAAATTCAATATCTTACCGATGCGTTGCCAAAATTAGGTATAAGTGCTGAGAGAGAACCACTCAGTGGAGATGTATTTGTAGTTTCGCATGATTCAGTACAGTCTATTAATCTCGCTACAAAGGTTGAAGGAGCACTGTTACAAGGTCGGGTAACTTTTTACGATCCTTACTGTCATTATTCCTGTGAGAGACAACAAGAAACAATGTCAGTTATCTCGATTTCTAGAGAACAAATGGCTAGAAATATCCCACAAGTCGTGGTTCTTCGTATGCAGAATCCTGATATATTTAGTACAGATACTGGGTTATTAGAGTATGTAAGGTATGCCTCTGAAATTATTATCATTAGTAATATGCTTGAGGAACGAAATTGGCGAGGTACTTTTCCAGATTATAAACCCAAACTGTCATTGGGATTAGCAGATTTATTACTAGGAAATGAAATGGTAAAGACAGCGATACATGTACAAAAGATTCCAGAACTTGCGTACTTTCTTGTATTAGAGAGATAAGTGCTAAGGCCATTCCAGTTGCATCCTATATACTTTGAGTATATTAAAGAGTTTCTTTACATGTTCTACAAGGTCTTTGACATCGGAGGGAAGTGATCTTTCTATATGTTTAAGTTTTAATGGAGATACTAATGGAATCGGTGCGCTACACAATTTGTCAAGAGAATCTGCAAATGTGAAAGTTGCTGGGTAAGAAAAGTAGTCTATCATCTGAGCATTTATACTCGGATTACTTTCCTCGATTTCGTTCGCCCTTTCTATAAGTGCCTTGGTAAATTTATATTTCAAGTTGTGAAAAACAGGATTGAGATGTGATGCACCGTGTATTTGATCATATCTTTTTACTTTTCTCAATCTATTAATTAGAGAAGGCAAAAATATATTTTCGAAGCCATTTCCGGCACTCATAAAGGGGTCGCTAAACATGTTAAAATCAAAAGGATTGATAGATAAGGAGTTAGCTACTGGTTCATTTGCTATACAGAAGGGGATCCCTTTGACCTTTGCAAGAGCAGTCTCTAATCCCTTAACTGTATCTGCGTGGTTGCTAATTGAACCAGTTGAAGCATTAATAATGCCCAAAACATCAACATCTGTAGGAAGCCTGTTTCTGACATGAGTTGGGTCAAGTGCTTCGTTTAGTATCCAATTAACCATACAATAACCAACTGGGACAGTAACCATCTCTATACCCGTTGTTTCTTTTACTACGACATCAAAAGTTTCACACATATCTACCGCTTTGGGGTGAAGATGTGATCGTTGAAGAGGAGTACTGCCATTGTGGACACGTATAGCATCAGAAAGCATTTCCCAGTTGACATTTCTATAGCCGAGTTCTGCAAGTTTTGCAGAAATGTCTTTTTCTATTTCTGGTTCTACCATTGGTGATTGTTTGTATTAGTTTCTTATTTTAGCAGAAGATTTGTGGTATTTATTACACCTTCAGTGAGAGGGTGGGATTCGGTCACCTCGCAATATTATTTTATGTTTCAAAAGTATCGCTCCTCGACCCCCAGTTCTCTCGAAAGTAAATTGTTGCTTTCTCGTTCCCGCTTCTAATCCCAATTTTAACCATCTACTGGCACTAAGCATTCTCCGAACGCCTACTGCCAGTAATACGGAGAGGGTGGGATTCGAACCCACGGTAGGGAAACCCTACAACAGTTTTCAAGACTGTCTCATTCGACCACTCTGACACCTCTCCGATATGTGAATTTTATCGTGAATAACGTGCTTCCGCAAGGCGTTAGTTGGGAATATGTGGGAGGTTAATCAACCCCAGGTTCGTAAACCAATGCTCCTTCGGATATATCATCCTGGTCAATAGTGATATTTTTATCTTTCATGCGAGCAAGTTCTTTTGGATTTGAAGTAATCAGGCGATGTTCTGCACGGCTGGCAATGACTTTTACGGCAACATGGTTCTTTCCTGCAAAGAATATTCCCTCACCTATATTTGCTTTTGTCAAAAAGCTACTTTCACCCGATGATAGGTTAAAAGTTTCGGAGACAAGACGAATTGCTGCATCGCTCTGTTTGAGTAAGAATTGAATGCTCGAGTTGGTAACAACGGCCTTTCCATACTTTGATCCTAGGAATTCATCGACATCTTGGCTAATCGTCGTTAAACCGAGGTAATATTTTCGGCCTCTTTTTGCAATGCTATAGAGGAATTTTGCAGAGTCTTCATGTTGCATCATAGTCCAAGCCTCATCAACAATAAGAAGGCGTTTCTTGATATCCTCACGCACTCGTGTCCAGATGAAATCAAGAATCATATACATTGCGATAGGGCGGAGGTCATCTTGTAAGTCACGTATACTAAAGACAGTAAATTTATTGGTAATATTGATATTCGTTGGCTGGTTAAAAACACCGGCAGCACTCCCAGAAACAAATTTTTCTAAACGAGATGCAAGTTCGCGAGCTTCGGGCTCTGCCATACCTCGGAGATTTTTATAGAGATCTTCCAGAAGTGGAGGCTCATTAGCCCAAGTCGCCGGATCATTATTAATACCCTTATCGTTATAAGTAAGGCGAAAAGCACGGTCGAGAATGGCAACGCCCATGTTAGAAACATCACCAAGCATTAATTTGATAAGTGTGTGCAATCCTTGGATTTTATCGGTTAAGACATTTTTTCCGCTTTTTGATGATTTTAAGAATTCAAAAGGATTAATTTTAGAACCAGCATCTTGAGTGAAAGTAATGTATTCGCCATCAACAGATCTTGCGAGCTTTTCGAATTCACTTTCAGGGTCAATGACAAGGATTTGACAACCAGTCATAAGGTAACGAAGTGCTTCAAGTTTTACTAGATAGCTTTTACCAGCACCAGAAGTTGCGAATATAACTTCATTCAAGTTTGGCATTTCAAAGCGGTCAAAGATGACCATGCTATTGTTATGGATATTCACACCATACAGAATTCCTTGATTCATTGTAAGGTCAGAAGTAATGAAAGGGAAAGTCATTGCAAGTGCAGTAGTATCCATGTTTCGGATTTTATAGACTGGGTCTAGTGCGTATGGTAATGTTGCGGTAAAACCTTCATCAACTCTGAGTGTTATCGGAACTGCTTCTAGCCCTATTGCTCGGAGTGTATCTTGCACATTCTTCATGACATCATCAAGTGCTTTTGGAGTATCACCACTTAAACGGATATACATTCCGATATTGAAGAATTTTTCTTTTCCCGAAGCAACATCATCTAAAAGTCTTTGTGCATCTTGTAATGCAACTTTATTTTTTGGATCGAGAACCTTTCCTTTGTCATACTCGATAGAAAGAGATGCTTCTAACTCGGCAATTTTCTTTTTTAAACGGTCTAATATATCGTCCGAATCAACAGGATAATAAAATGAGCTAATTGCGAGAGAAGTCTCGAAGTTAATTAATGGCGAAAGCCAGGTTGACCGTACTGTTCGTGGATAATTAATAATCATTAGGGTAGTGTAATAACGCTCATTCATTTTGAGTATGTTCCAATCGAGCTCCAAATATTGCGGAGCAATCATATCAATCAATGATAAGTCAGCTGTTTGTTCTGGACTAGGTATGCCGTCGATACCTGGAATATTCTGCGCATTATTAGGTGCAGCACTTTTTGGCACGAAAGGAAGTTTTGAAAGAAAATTTGCAAAATCCATACTCTATACTCTCATATTTACTCCATCCAGGCGAATTTCTTGGCCAGGGTTAAAAACCTCATAAAAATATTTCACAATTTCTTTATTAGTCATTTGCTCGCCATCTAATCCCATTCTTCCGAGCATTTTAAGAACATGACTCTTTTTAGGGTAGAGGTAGTTAATGGCAGTTTCCATAATTTTTTGCTTATATTCAATAGGGGAATACACACTTACTGGAATGCCACTTCTATAAGGGATAACTATCATAAATCGTTTGTCTAGGATTTCTTTATTAGTAATGAGGTTACGAATAAATTGCTTATAAATAGTAAATTGTCTCCTTAAGCCCGGGGAAAGATCTGGTGTATCAAGTGTTTCAAGATATTCTGCATACGAGCTGATGTTAACTTTTCGTGTTTCAATAAGAATCTGCATTTGGAAATCTAACGAATTCATAAGAGAGGCGAACGATTCAATCTTAGAGTCTTGCTCATTTTCAGAAAGAAGGTCAAAGTTAACTGACGAAGTTCTAATAATAAGACAAACCGTTCCATTCTTGGTAATCAGTAAATCATTAATGACATCTGCAAGCTGTAAAAAGTCTTGTGTTGATGCTATGACTGGTGCATCTTTTGGTTCAGCCATTATGTCAGAGGAGTAACGTTAATTAATGGAAAAGTAAATCCTTCAAAGGATAATTGTACTTTTGGGTACAGAACATCGGTGTCATCTCTGAATTCAAAAATAAAGTTACCATTAGGAAAGCTCTGTTCAAAATATAACATACCATCTTGATTGCTCTGTAGAGCCGCTACAACATTGCCTAGAGCATCCTTTACATAACAAATGACTCCATCCATAGGAAGACCGTCTTGGAGGATTCTAAAGGCTGTTGTGTTTGGAATCATAGGTAAGACAATATTTTGATCTGCATACATATTCATATTTTCTGAGGTAATGGCAATTGTAGGGGTCACTGTCATTGCACTTGGAATTGCTTGCTGGCTTTGTGAGGGTTGCATAAGTTTACGGTATTCATCTTCATTAAGAAAATAAACGCTTAAATATTGCGGAAAAGAAGGAGCTTTGGTATTCATAAAATTATCCTTATAGACGGCTTGAGTATCTTTTTTCCATACTCTACGTAATGGCGAATTAATTACTCTGAAAAAGCTTATAATCCATTCATCGAATGCTCGTCTCTGAAAAGTACCTAGGCCTAAACCAACTCCACCTAAAACAACTGTTGGTAAAAGAATCCAAAAGAAGAGGTCTGGTAAAACACCTGCTTGGTTTAATTGAAATATTGCAAACGAGATACCACCAGTTAAAGCCAGGATAATAAACTGTTTTAACGAGAGTCCAGCAAAAAGCTTGAACTCGTAGTCCATTATATTTTGAGGAATTGCGTGTTCGTACATAGTCTTTTTCTATATGATACAGTGTAAACGTCGAAGTAAGATAATTTAGTGTACCAAAAATCAAGGAGGTTTTCGAGATGCAATTCCCCGTTTCACAAGAAATTATAGCAATAAAACGGAAATATGCTTGGCCATTGGATACATTACGCTATCGCTTCCAAGAAAAAGAAAGATATCTTACTATTGGCAAAAAATTTGATCACCGAAAAATTACCTCTCGAATACAGGAGTCTTATCGAAAGATTACACTTGCACATTCATTTCTATGGTTATGGAAGAATCTTCCTTGGGTAGAAATGGTTCTTATTACGGGCTCAACTGCTTCATTAAATGCACATCAAAAAGATGATATCGATTTCTGGGTTATTGTTTCACCACAGAAAATATGGATAACACGATTTATTGAGGGGGTTTCCTTGATTTTATATGGAAGAAGACGAATGCGGAATACTATGAAAGTCTCAGATACTTTCTGTATTAATTTCTATATGACAACAAATAATCTTGTTTTACACAAGCAGACTCCGGAGTTTGCCATGCAGTTTGTTGATGCTGTCCTCTTGTATTGTCGAAATAATCAAACATATAAAAATCTCTTGCTTGCAAATGATTGGGTTGCGAGTCATTTTCCATATTGGTATAAGTACCAGTTACAACAAATGGAGGCACTTAGCTATACGAAAGAGAAACAAAAAAGAAGTATTTTTGGCTTTTTCTATGATTTTTTAGATCTATTCTTAGGGATAGTACAGATCATAGTGATGCAGAGGAAGTTACCAAGTGATATTAAAAAGATTCTTCTTGCTAACTATTTTACAACTTGGAAAGATTCAGAACCTACGCATTAATAACTTTGATGAAAGTATCCGAAGGAATATTTACCTTTGATCCTAACTGCATTTCCTTCTTCTTTTTCTTTTGATTCTGCAAAAGTTTTTTCTTACGAGTAATATCTCCACCGTATAATTTTCCGGTAACATTCTTACGGAATGCGGAAATATCTTCTCGAGCGATAATTTTACTGCCTATTGTTGCCTGTAGCGGGATAGCGAAAATATGTGGTGGAATGGCCTTTTTTAATGTCGCGAGAATATTTGTCGCGCGTTCTTGTACTTTATCTGGAATATCAAGGAAGGAAAGTGGGGGGATAACTTCACGATTTACCATAATATCTACTTTTACTAGTGATGTAGCACGATACGATACTTCACCATACTGGAAAGATGCAAAGCCATGGCTGATACTTTTCAAGGTATTAAAAAACCCTTTTAAAAGTTCAGCAAAAGGCATTTCAATATCTAAGACAACATAGCTATAAGAAAACTGAGTTGAATAAAGGTCACGAGTATTTGTAATGGTTCCTCTAAAGCGCATAATCGTTTCATAAAGAGAACTGATAGTGTCAGAAGGTGTCAGTATCTCGCCTTTGATAAAAGGCTCTTCTATTGATTCTATTAATGTGGGGTTTGGTAAATCATATGCGGATTTTACCGAAATGAGTTCACCGGTCTTTAATGTTGCCTTGTACTCCACGCTTGGAATGGTAATTGCCGTATTAACGGCATACTCCCGTTCTAACCTTTCTTTTGTAATCTCTAAGTGGAGTAGTCCTAGAAAGCCAACGCGAAATCCTTGTCCAAGTAACGGCGAATAATCTTCGCTAATATGTAGTGACGCGTCGTTAAGTGCCAACTTCTGAATACTATCTTTTAGAAGTGGGTATTCTTCTTTATCTTCTGGATATAAAGAGGCAAATACTTTTGGAGCTGGTCGTTCGTATCCTGGAATAACTTGGCTGTGCTTTGCATCTGAAATAGTATCGCCGATTCCAACTTGTTTTACATCTTTAATACCCGTCGCAACATATCCAACTTGTCCTGTTTCTAAAGATCCAGTTGGTACTAATTCCGGAGTAAATTTCCCAATTTCTTTAGGGGTAAAAGAAACATTTGCGTTGAGTAATATAAGTTGTTTATCAGGAGTCAGATTTCCAGAAAAAACCCTGATTGCAACAACAATTCCTTTGTGCTCATCATAAAAAGAGTCGAATATTAATGCTTGTAGATAATCCCTTTTAGATTCTTCTGGGGGAGCGACTTTTTCAATAACCATATTGAGGATATCTTCAATTCCTTCGCCTGTTTTCCCGGACGACTTAATAACTTCATCAGCAGAAAAGCCGAGTACTTCTTTAATTTCTGCGAGTCGTTGTGGAATAAGTCCAGGATCAAGATCAACCTTGTTAAGAACGGGAATAATGGTTAGATTTGCGTCCATTGCAAGGAGAACATTCGAAATGGTTTGTGCCTGAATTCCTTGGGTTACATCAATCAAGAGTAATGCTCCTTCGCATGCCTGGAGGGAACGGGATACTTCATAGGTAAAATCAACATGACCTGGAGTGTCGATAAGATTAAGAGTATAGCCTTTCCACTGCATTGTTGCAGGTTGTAGTTTAATAGTAATGCCTCTTTCTTGTTCGATTTCTAAAACATCGGTCAATCTGTCTTTTTCTCTTAAATCTTTGCGGTGTTCAATTGAAGTAAGCTCAAGAATGCGATCAGTAAGTGTTGTCTTGCCGTGATCGATGTGCGCAATAATACAAAAGTTTCGTGTTTTTTCTCTCATAGATATTGCGTATTATAACAAAAAAGCAGTGAAAGTTTTGAATTTCTACTGAGTAATGCTTAGTTCTAACTGGATTGGATATAAAATTGATTCTTTTGCTATTATTTCAAGTTGAATTGTCGAGATTGATTGTGGATCTACTGTAATCTGAGGAATAAGATATTCACCGTTTTCTTGAATAAGTGGTAGTTTAATCCCATCGATGATAATTGAGAAAGAAACCGGTACTTGTTGTGCAGATAATTTTGGTGAAATTTGGAATGACTGCGGAATCTCATCAGCATTGTGAGTCTGTAAGAGTTGCAATATATACGTTGTTGCTCGAAGATCTTTAAATTCAATAGTAAAGCTTGTTATACCACGTGGCACATTAGAGAGAGATAATTTTGATTGCGAAACGATCGAGCTTTCTAACTTAAGTGGTGAAAATACCAATGCTTTTTGGCTTGTTGCACCAAGAACAAGAGATCTATCTACAGTACCTTGGGGGGTAAGTATACTAAAGGCAATAAGAGATCCAATAACAACCCCAAAGAGCCCAAAAATAAAGAGTGAACTAGATACTGCTATGCTTAGTTTTGCGAGATTCACGTTGTTGTGGAAAAGAAATTATTTGGAGATGTCTATCAATGTCTAAGAAGACAAGAAAAGAACAAACTATTGCAAACGTAATAAATACAATGGGGATACTATACCAGGAAATCCCAATAAGTGCGTCGCGAAGCACAAGAAGTGCCCCTAACCAAGTAAAAACTAACCAGATAAGCATCTTGGGATAAATTGTATGCCCATGTTCCATCCATTCAAAAAGGTTATAGTAAATTACTTTTGCAACTATTTTTGAATTATTTGCCGCAATCCTTGTTAATAATATGCGACTGGTTACAGTAATTACAAGAAGTATCATAATTGCAGTAAAAAGAGCATTCGAATATGAAGTAATTGTCGTTAAGCTGTCTAAGTCAAGCACACTTAGTTTAAGAATAGGAAGCAAACCACTAGAGTCAGTTGAAAAAGTATATCGTGCTTGAGTTATCCATAAAGCTCCAATAAGACCAATAATCTTCGCGATAATGAGTAGCCCACCTGCTAAAACTGATTCGATAAATAACTGTTTTAAAAACCTATTCATATTTCAGTATAGCATGTATTTTTAGATTTTATGATACACTGATAATATGTCACCTCATGCGAGAGATTTTCTCTTTTCACGTATTGTAATTCTTGTCTTTTTCTTTGCTTTTACTTTTGTCTTGCCTTTTGGAATTCAACAATTTATTCAACAAACTAATAAAAGAACTGGTCAGTTTTCGTCCACAACTTTTACCGAGATCCTTCGTTTAGATTCCTTACCACCCATTACTATTAAAACAGGTGAAGAGTATAGTTATGCTTTGCGATATACATATAATGGGCAAGAGACAGTTACCGTGCATTTTGAATCTCTCCCTTCATGGCTAGAGTGGGATAGTACAAGTAATGTTCTCCAAGGTATTGTTCCAGAAGGTGTCCTTAGTTTCACTTTAAAGATTAGTGTGAGTGCAGGTAGTAAAAAAGTTAACCAAGATACATCAGTGGAGGTAGTAAGATAGTATGAACATAAATCTATTTAAGAAAATAGCATTAATTTCCGGAATTATTACAATTCTTATCCCTCTTTTTATTACTTTATTTTGGCAACTATATATTAAAGAGCTGGCTGTTGTTGCCCAAGTAACCCCCGAAGGTGAGTGCGTTCCTTATGCAGTTTTTATTGATTCTAATAATAATAGCCAGTTAGTTGTTACTTGGAAAACAAAAAATTATTGTGCGGGGTCTTTAATTCTCTCTCAGCAGAATTCTTTGAGTAGCGAAGGCAATAAAAAGATTATTCCTCTCCAGGGCGAGGTACCAACAAAAGACTTTACCGTAACTATAGCGAAAGAAGAGTTATCAGACACACTCTATGCATTTGTTCTTTCAGATGGACAAAGTTATGGCGTTAATGGAAAATTATTTCGTCTTAAATAGATTTCAAGCTTATAGGGTCGATAGAAGAACTGAGAAGGCCATTTCCGGCTCATCAATCTCACCATTTTTAATTTTCATCTCTAGGGTAAGTATTCGTCCAAATATCCGTGTTAGTTGCACCGAACTCTTCTTACTAGACGTTAGTATTTGGATTAGATTTTGAATATAAAAAGGGTTCTTTTTTAATTGTTTTGCCAGAGAAGTCTGATCTATATTCTGTTCTCTCCCTATTTGAACTGCAACAAGTAGCCCTATCTGTGAACGAAGGTTGGAAAGGACTTCAAAGATATCAAATGTTTCGAGAATTTTGGTGAAATAAATATCCCGTTCTTTTTTTGCCAGGAAAAGAGATGAAACAATTTTCCAAAGATCTTGGATATTAATAAGTGATTTCTCAAGTTTCATACCTCCCATCACTTTTAATTGCTTAATAATGAAAGGAATTTGTAGAGGGCTAAAGGTTATGTTGCCCGCATCATCAATGAATTGACATCTATTTAGAATACTAGAAACAGTTGATGAATCGGTTGGGAGGTTATTTTTCTGGAGTTGTTCTGTAATAATCCTATGAATATCGTATTGTGATATTTTTTTATCGAAGACAATCTCTTTCAAGCCAAGGCTCTTTGTGCTTGGATTTATGAGAATAATAATCTCATCTCGTTTTGATTCAAGCGCTTTCTTTTCCACAACTGATACCTTAAGGTTGTAAAGAAAGAAAATATTTGTCTCAGTCGAGAAAAGTGAGAGAGAATCAGTTCCTAACAAGAAACGAGAAAATTCATCTGGGTTATCACAGTAGAATTTCCTAATTTGTGTTGATTTCTTCTTAACTTTTGGAAGTATTTGAGTTATCAAGAAATAGTGATCATGATCGGTACTCCCAGTCTTAAGCACATAAATCATATTATTTTCCCAAAATAATAACTATGGGAACCCCTGATCTTGGAGCTTTTACTGCAGAATCAGCAGCATCTACATAAGTACCACCAATCTCTTTTGCAATAAACTTACCAAGATTATCAAAGTCTGGTCCAGAGGTGTTAAAAACGAGAGTTCCTTGGTACTCATCTGTATTTCCTGCATTCTTAAATTTTGAGTAGAAGAAACGTTTTGTTATTGCACTATATCTCTGACTAAAGTTAGCACCTTTTCCATTATAGATAGGGATGGTGAGGTTATTATTATTTAGTGTTGGTTCATTCGAAAAATCGGTAAGGAACTGCTTAATATTAGTAAAGTTTTTAACACCTGCCTTAGCAGTTATACTATATCCTGTGCCATAACCTCCAACTTGAATAAGGGAGCTATTTGCAACCAAAGGATCCATAACTACGGTATAAATAGTAGGCTTTCCTTTTTGTGTAAGTATTTGCAGACCTGCTTGGATATCTTCAGGGGTAACTTGATTTACGTGAATACTTGAGGCGATAGTATTTAGTATCTCGAAAATCTTCTTTGGATTCTGCAAGTTTTCCTGCTTCTGAGCCTGATCTAGTACCGCTTGGATTACCTTCTGCTGTCTCCGTGCTCGGGCAAAGTCAGAACCTTCTCCATTTTGTTGCGAGTGTCGTGAACGTGAAAATTTTAATGCAAGATCACCATTCATATGGGTCATACCTTTTGTAAAAGAAATGGTTTGCCAACGATAATTTTCTGTTGGGTAGCTATAATCTTTAAAAGAGCGTTCGACGTTTATATCGACACCTCCGAGTTGGTCAATAACCGTAATAAATCCGCTAAGATCAATCATTGCATAATATTGAATTTTTAGGCCGGTAATATTCTCTAGACCGGTCTTTAGATACTCCAGGCCATTACCTTTGCTACGTGCTTCTCCAATAGCATATGTCGCATTTATCTTTCCATATGAAGATGAGTTTGGAAAATTCACAACGAGATCACGAGGAAAAGAAATCAAGGAGACCCTATTCGTCGCATGATCATAGGAGGCAACCATCATAGAGTCTGTATTTTTAATACCTGTTGCTGATCCAAAGCTACGAGTATCTATGCCAACCAGCATAATATTAGTTTTATTACGTGAATCTTTCTTCAAGCTTGGGTCCTTTCTTACATTATCAGGATTCAAAGTATTTCCTTCAATTGTAAAATTTGTTGATTGAACTAATGTTTGCGCAAAAACGGCAATATCTTTAAAGAAAGAAGGAATAACAGCGCCAAAGAGAATAAGAACAGATAAAGCAAATAAACATTTTAGTACAAGAGGAAGAATACTTTTACGTTGATTCTCTTGTTTTTTTGGCATCTCACTACTCTGAGGCTCTGGTTTCTGAGGAGTTATAGGTACAGAGGCATTAACTAAAGATGTTCTTTTGAATGGGTTTTTTATTTGGAACATTATTGTAAATATTTAGTTATATTTTGCTGGTGTTCTGAATAGGTTTTAGCGTATCTAATTGTACCATTCTTATCATGTAAGTAGTACCAATAATCATTTTTTTCCGGTGTGAGTACGGCGGTAATACTTAATACCCCAGGATTACATATAGGAGTTGGAGGTAATCCTTTACGAGTATAGGTGTTATATGGATTATCAATCTTTAGATCTGCAGAGGTTAGAGGAAATTTCCAGTCTTTCTTCGCATATAAAAACGCGGCATCAATATTAAGAAACCACCCATTCTGCAATCTTCTTATAATGATGTCCGCAATCATTTTCTTTTCTTGTAACAATCCTGTTGATTCCTTCTCTATAAGTGAAGCAATAATCATTATGTCAGGTTTACTCAGCTTTGAAGTAGAAAACTCTGTGTTTAATGTGGTAGTTACCTTTATTTTATATGTTCGCAGAAGAAGCTCAGTGACAGATTGGGTATTTGCTGTAGTACTTATTTCGTAAGTATCTGGAAATAAGTAGCCTTCAAGTGTTCCAATTTCTCCAAGGTTTTGTAATTTTATAAAATCTTTATCAACGATGAGTCTTGAAAAGTTCTCTGCGCTAAAAAGCGCATCTGGGTCTGAAGCTTTAAGTTCTGTTTCAATAATAGTTCCAATTTCATCTGCTCTTAATCCCTCTCTTATGATTACTTTTGCTGCTTGAATTCGCTGAATCTTAAAGAGCGGAAGCAATGCTTCTAGCGATTTGGGTTGTTCAATAACGAATACACCGGCAAGGAAAGTAGCTCTGTTTTTTTTCGCATAGCAAATAAAGTATTCTTTGTTTGATATAACTTGTTGTTGAAAAAGTACTTCAGCAATAGTATCTACAGATGCTCCTGCTTCAATAAAGACTCTTTTCCTTTCTCCGACTTGTCCAAATTCCGTAGCGACAGGAGCAGTATCCCAGTAGCATGAATATTGAGAATATAATCTTTCTATTGCACTTCCTTCGACTTTTGTCTGGGCATAAAGAAAATAGGATATTGCAAGGAGTGCAATGATAATTAATGCAAATATAATATATTTAAGGGGTTGCTTCTTTCTTTGAACTTTTTCTGTATTGTAGTATGCCATGTTTGTTATCTTTGTAATAAGTAAGCCATTCTTCAAGGATAAGTGTTGCACTCACTGCATCTCTTGCTTTAAATTCTTTTACTTTTAATCCTGTGTTTTTCCTAAGAAATGATAACATGTTTTTACTATGTACTGTAGTTAATCCTTCTGAAACCAGATAAGTAGGGATTTCTTTTTTATCAAGGAGAGTATTGAGGAAAAACTTTGCTTTCTTTGCTAGATTTTCCTTTGGAGGTAAGCCGGCAACAATAAATGAAATAGAGTAACTTGAAAAAATCTCTTCAAATTCTGCCATAATAGTATGTCTCTTATTCAGGACTGACTTTAGTGGCGATACTATATCACTTTTAATGAATATAAGTGCAAGGCCAATATTCTTAGTTCCAAAGTCAATTCCTAAGCCAATATCAAGAGGCGTTTCATTCATTTTATAGGAGCTGACCTTTTAATCGGAGTAAGTTTGCACCAATCTTCTCTTGTTTTGTTATCTTGAAAGTACCTTTAATCTTCGAGGTATTGGTAACATGGGGTCCCATACATCGTTCTCTGGAGACAGGTGATTCATAATCTCCTATCGTATAAACCGTAACATGAGATCCATATTTTTCTGAAAAGAATGCGAGTGCCTGTTTTTTATCGGCTTCGATTGCGGTCATTTCTTCTCGCTTTACGGGAAGTTCTTGCGAAATCCATTCATTAACTTCTTTCTCTATAGTGGCAACTTCATCGTCAGTTAATTTTCTACTCGAGTTAATATCAAAACGCAAACGTTCTGGGGTGATGTTGCTTCCTTGCTGATGTGCATCAAAACCGAGTATCTTTCTTAGAGAAGTATGCAATAAGTGGGTGATTGTATGATACATAACAGATATGGGGCTTTGATCTCCTAACCCGCCAGCAAATTTCTTTTCCATACCTTGGCGAGATATTTCTTGATGTTTCTGTTTCGCAATCTCGAAAGTCTCTTGCTTCAGAACAATGTTTCGTTCTGCAGCAAGTTCTTGTGTTAATTCAAAAGGAAACCCGTAACTTTGATAGAGAGTGAATGCAAAATCCTCAGTAATATTCTCGTCTTTTGTGTTCAATAAAAGATCATTTCCTGTTTTAAGAGTGTTAAGAAACTTTTCCGTTTCCTGAACTGCCATTGTTTTGATAAACTTCATAGTAGTGAGAAGTTCAGGGTATTGGTGACTATATTGTGAACAGATGCTTTCAATAAGTTTCTCTATTGTTGTAATAATCTTTTTAGAGTCATTTGTCTGACCTAATCGCATAATATTATAAATTGATCGGCGAAGAAGTCTTCTCAATACGTATCCACGATCTTTGTTGGTTGGTTCTATTTTTTCATTTAATACAAATACCGCAGCACGAATATGCTCGATGATAACTTTAAAAGACACTTCTTGGGTTTTGCTGAGTTTCCAATTTTGTATTTCGATGTCGAGTGGTTGGACTATTTTTCTGTCAAGAAGATCTCTTGCAACTATTTTCGCAGATTCAAAAAACAAATCGGTTGAAAAGATTGTAAGTTCAGGCTCTAAGTTACCATCTTTTTGCATATATTGCATCAATAAAGCGACTCGTTCTATGCCCAGTCCAGTATCAACGTTCTGCATCTCTGCTTTTTCATATTTTCCCTCCGAAGTTTTTGTGAATTCCATAAAGACATTATTCCAGATTTCGATAAACTTTCCACAATCACAATTTGGATGGCAGTATTTACCAAAGGCGATATCGTGTTCCTTTCCAGTGTCATAAAAAATTTCTGTGTCTGGTCCACATGGCCCAGTTGAACTTACTGGTCCCCACCAATTTTTAGATTTTGGATAACAAGAGATGTAGGTAATCTGATTAGTATTCTCGGGATCTTCAGTGACGACCGCAGTAATTCTTACAGTATCAAAAACCTGTTTCCATGTCTGAATACTTTCTTCATCTTTTGTCGCATCTGCATCTCCTTTGAATACGGTGACATAAATTTTCTTTGGGTCAAGATGGAGCCATTTTGGAGAAGTGAGAAATTCAAATGACCAATAGATTGCATCTTTCTTGAAGTAATCATTCAGAGACCAGTTTCCTGCCATCTCAAAAAAGGTACAGTGCCTTCGAGTCTTTCCCACTTCCTCGATATCACCAGTTCTTAGGGATCGTTGAATATTTGCAAGCCTGGTTTTTCCAGACTCGTGAGGTGTGCCGGTAAGGTAAGGGACCAAAGGGTGCATGCCAGCTGAAGTGAAGAGAGCAGAAGGATCATTTTCAGGCAAAAGACTTGAGTTCTTAATAATTACGTGATCTTTTCCTTTCCAAAAAGCAAGGAAAGCATCCTTAATCTCTTTTGATGTTCTTGGTGTTTGCATAGTGAATTATATCACTAGAATGGTTTGTTTTGCTGTGGTGGTTGTGTTATCGGAGGATTCACCTTCTGCGGAACTGTTGTTGGTCCTTTAATCTCACTAAATTGTGTAGGTTTCTGCACAACTGATTGTTGTTGAATTGGGGTAGGGGCAATAGGTTTTTGTTCAGCTGGAAGAGTAGTTGTTATTGGTTTTGGTTGAACAAAAGTAGGAACATTATGGGACATCGGAATATTTGATACCGGTTTAGCGGGCTGATCCTGCATTGTTGGGGTGACTGTTTGTCCTTGTTGTATAACAGGTACCGTAATGCCTGAGTTTTCAGGTTGATAAGCTACGGGCTTCTGTGCGGTTTGTGGTTGAATTTGTACTGGCGTGACTGGTGACGGAGACCGTTGTGGTACTTGTTGCTGTACTGGCACTATCGGTGTTACTGATTGGTAAGGCATGGGTCTTGGAGAAGGAAGTATTGGTTTTTGTGCCTGTACCATAGGGGCTTGCATTGTTACAGGTACAATATTTTTCTTACTTGCTCTCCAAGAAGCGTAAAGGAGCAATGGGAGAATTAAAGCAACAATAAGAATGGCAATACCAATAAAGATAATGTTTCTGACTGTATTTGGAATGATAAAACCAAAGAGGTCTGTTGTATCTTCCGTTGTTTCATCAATAGTCAGTGCAGTCACCGAAAATGAAATACTTCGCTCACCAGTTTTTCCTGCAGAATCCTTTGCTGAGATTTTTAAAGAATGATTGCCAACAGTCAAAAGTGTTGCGGGTTCGTATGTTAAGCTCAATGTTGTTCCTTCTTCGGTTGAAAATTTAATTTTAGTTGATATATCCTGATCATCAACTAAGACTTTTATATCTGTTGATTTGAGTTTCTCATTAGGGGATGCTTCTACTCTGGCAACAATTCTAAAATCAGCAGATGATATTTTATCTCCTTCCTTTGGCTGAATAAAGGCAATAGAAACATCTATTGGTGCAGCGGTAGGTTCTATAGTAACTGAAGGTGAAGGAGTTGCGGTAATACTAGAAGTTGGAGTGGTTGTTGGAGTAAGTGAAGGAGTAGTAGTTACTGGCGGAGTTGTAGGAACGGGAGTTGGACTTGGAGTTCCATTCAAGCGGGGAACTATTTTTATAAGTGGTGTTATCGCTTGTCCTACTGCTGCTGGATTCTGATTGTCTGTTGCTTGAAGAACAAAATAATAATCTCCCGGTGATAAAGAAGCTGTATCAACAAGCAAAGATTGCGTTCTATAGTCTATATTTGACTGTAATGAAGTTAAGGTTCCACCTGGAGTCTTTGAATAAAAAAGATTGTATTTTACTATTTGATTTCTATCGCTTGCTGTCCAAGCAAGAGTTACTTTCTGTCCTTGAGCACGAATAATAGCTTTTGTTGGGTCAGAGATTGTAATAATTGGAATATCATTGTTACTAAAATTTACGTTGACAATCCATGTTTGAGTTATAAAATGGCCATAACCATCATTGACTGAAACTGAGAACATATTTGATCCGCCGGTACTCGGAGTTCCAATTAATTGTAAAGAGAGCCTCCCTGCATTGTTTTCAGTCACACTCACGGTAGCCCATGTTGGCTTTGTTACAACTTTATATTGTAATGGATCTCCATTTGAATCTTGCGCAGTAAGAATATATCTATAGTTACTTCCAACAGTAAATGAGAGGCTTGGTGTAGAACTTGAGGGATTTGTACTAAAAGTAGGGGCGACATTTGAGCCAGCAACAATAGAATCAGCAGCACCGGCAGGTTTTATAATATACGACAGCACTAAGTTAAATATTCTCTCGAGAATATTATATGCATTTGGGTTTTTAAAATTACAATTGTATGTTTTTTCATTAGCACCCGTAATAATTGTTTCTATTGAATAAGTTCCTTCGGTAAAGGTATATGCAAGTTTCGGATTGCTATTTTCATCAAGGAAAATAGAAGTCTGCGGGTCGCTAAACGTGTACTCGATGGTTTTTTCGAGTTGTCCTTCTTTTAGAAATCTAATTCCTACAGAACTAATCTTAGAGGAAAGAGAAGCGGAAAGAATAAAAGGCGTTGATTGTGTAATGTCAAAAACTTTTACGGGAATTGCTGGAGTAAAAATACAACTAAAACGATCTTGATCCTTTGGAAGTACAGTAAGGTTAAATTGTTGAATCGCAGTGCTTTTTCCGTCACTTGCGTAGACTGAAATAATGTGGGGTTTATTTCCGATGATTGGACTATCCCATTTAAGTATGTCATCTTCTATCTTCATACCTTCAGGGCTTGGCGATGCATTCTCACAGTAAATACCTGTAGGGCATTTGAGTGAGAAAGTAACTTGATCAGAATTGTCTTTGTCTGTTGCACTAAGCAGATACGAATAGGGAGCTCCAATATTTATTGTAGTGCTTGGTTCTGAAGTAAACAACGGAGGATTATTAGAAGCTGCATTTCCTAATTTAAGTTCAGGGAGAAATATCTGACTATTCCAGAGTATTGAGGAAGCTGTTTCTGATGCACCCCAAAGTGTTATTTTAATTGGTCTTTGTTGTTCTGTAAGAGGAGCTTTAAGAATTCCGTTTATACGAAAAGTATATATTTTGTTTTCGAATGAAGAAAAATCACAAGTCTTGTTATCTAAACACTCCTCTGGATTAAGATCTTCAATCTGAGAAGGGTTTTTATTTCCAGTAGGAACGATAATAAAGGATGTTGGATTCTTTAAGCTTTTAAGACCAATACCCTCTGGTAGGTCAATACCAATAATATCAACGAGGTTTGAATCATAATCGATTATGCTTGCCACGTAATTAAAACTAACAGTATCGGGTACTTTAGCGGTTATGACTAAAGAGAAAGGAGAGTCTTTACTAACATTATCACTACTTTGCGAACTAATTGAAAATAAACTTTGCTCTTGTTTAATCTGTTTAGAGAAAGCATTGTTTCTTATATCTCCGATATTAGGGACAGTAATAAGTGCCGCTGGAAGAAGTATTAGTAAAGCAAGTGAGAGAATGATTAATATCTGTCTAAATATTCTTTTATTTCTATTCATTATTTAAAAACAGTTTTGTTTAAATCTTCTTGTAAAGTTTCCAAGTCATTTATTGTAACGACTGACTTTACTTCCCATCCTGTTAATTTTTCTTTGAAACTCAATTCCCACGCACCATAATCATAAAGTGGCCATGATTTCATTGAAGGTGCCATTTCAAGGATTGTTTTCGAATAAGGTGTATTTGCAAGTTCAGATTTCATACTTGTTAGTGGATAAGGTGCACCAAATAAGCGAATCTTTGATTGCGCGGCATTTATCTTTCTTAATTGCTCTGGTTGAGAAAGCCATGCAAGCAGTTTCCATGCTTCAGTTGAATTTTTCGATACCTTTGGAACCACATCTATCCAATAAGAAGCGAGATATTGCGGTGTATCACGATTTGCACCCGGAAGAACAGGAACTGTTGTGATATCGAAATCAAGTGTTGCATTTGCTGCAAATACATCATTTGCTCTCCAACTTGGTGCAATCATCATGGCAAGTTTACCTTCGGTGAAGAGGTCAAGATCAGTTACGAGTCTATTTGACCATGAATTATGTATTTTACTATAAGAAAAGAAGGAGTTAATTGCTGCAGTAGCTTCGCTAGTTGCGAAAGATGCCTTTATTCCTGTTGTACTTGTTGTAACAAGAGGAACATTTGCTTGGGTCATCATTAATAATGCATTCTCAAATGCGGTGACTGAATTACTTCCAGAACCTAGATTAATCCCTGCTTGTGTAATTGTTGTTCCATTTACTTTTGTAAGAGCTTTCGAAATTGTGACCATTTCATCCCAATTTTTAGGAGGAGCTGCAATCTTCTTTTCTGCAAATAATGTTTTATTATAGAAAAGAACAAGACCATCAATAATTTGTGGTGCTCCATATACATTTCCATTTGTCGAGGTAATTGCTTCGTAGATTGCTGGATAATAATCTTCTTTTACTTTTTGTTCGGAAAATAAGGTTTTTGGTGCAGGGGCAAGACTTACGATAATCCTAGGAATCCAGCTATTATGAACTCTTATAATATCAATACCACCGCTTTTAAGACGTTCGTCAACAGTAGTCTGGTAAAGGCCTTTATAAGAAAGATTATTATTAAGGTCTCTTGTTAAAGATTTTTGAATATACTCGATTTTTACGTTAGAATTAGCAACCTCATACTCTGTGAATAAATCCTTATAGACACTTGCATCGTCCCATAAACCCCAATAAGTGATTGTCACTTTTCCAGTCGGGTTTGCTGCCTGTGGCCTTAGGAAGATATATGCTCCTATGCCAATAATACCTAAAACAAGAATCACTAAAACAATAATAAGTACTCTTCTGTTCATATTCTTTCTGCAATAATAACTAATCTTTTTGTTCCAATGCCTAGTGGCCAACAGGTGAGGAGAATGAGTCTTTCTTTTTGAGAAGCTTCATTTGTAAAAGCAAGATCCTCTGGAACCACTATTTTTCTTGCACTTACTATATATTGCAATGAATTGCTATCTTTTTCAATAGTGATTTCGTCTCCAACAGAAACCGAATCTAATCTTGAAAAGATGATTTGGGGATTATTCCTATTACCAAATATACCTGTTTGACCGCTATGTCCATAGATAACAGATGAACCACCCGCACCGGGCAAAGGGGTTCCTTTTAGATGAGCTACGCCTTTCTTTAATATCGCGTCATAGAAAGCTGCATCTGACCCTGGAACATTGGGTGAGAGTTTTATGTTATTAATCTTAACTTTTGGAATGGAGATTGTCATTTCTGTACTATAATTAGTATCAATTACTGCAGTCATTGGTGCGCTATCTACAACTGCTGTTAAATAGTCTTTTCCAGGAGCTATAAATACGGTTTCGGTAAGCTGTTTTAAGAAAGAGTCGCTGACCGGTAAAATTGAATCGCGAGATGAATTATTCAATTGATCTTGCATTGCAGCGAAGGCAAGAGGAACTCCTTGAAATAGAATAAGGAGGCTTGCCCCGAAAAAAAGAAAGTAAATACCAAATGTATATGTTCTCTTTTGTGGTACTTTCGTTGCTTTTATAGTCTCTACTTGAGATCTTTGTCTTGTTTTTGGTAAAATAGGCAACATAACCTATTATATGGATACCAAAATTCTATGTCAAAGCAGTTAGATTATTACAAAACATTAAATGTATCAAAAGATGCGAGCGATGCCGATATTAAACGCGCATATCGTAAGTTAGCCGCAAAATACCATCCTGATAGAAACAAGGCTGCGGATGCGGAGCAGCAATTTAATCAGGTAGGTGAAGCTTACGAAGTACTTTCAAATTCACAAAAGCGAAAAATGTATGACACGTATGGAACGACAAATTTTCAACAGGGTCAGCAAGCGCAACCAAGTCAGTCTGGTGGGGCACCACAAGATTGGGAGAATTTCCAAACAGTATTTGATATGGGTAATTTCTCAGATGCTTTTGGAGGGATTTTTGGGAATCTCTTCGATCAAGATCCGAGAATGAGAGGGAACCGTTCACAACGCTCACAAGAAGTGGGTGAGGATAGAGAGGTGACTGTCGATTTATCATTTGAAACAGCAAATGATGGTGGAGATATAACAATTGAATATGAGAGATATAACTCATGCTCTGACTGTAAGGGTTCGGGCAGTCTGACTGGTAAAATGGTAACCTGTCAACAATGTGGTGGTTCTGGGATGCAAAGACAAACAAGTAATTCACTTTTTGGCGCTTTTGTTTATCAAAGTCCATGTCAAGTGTGTGGAGGTGTTGGAAAAGTACCCGAGAATCCTTGTAATAGATGTAAGACGACAGGACGTATTCCAGAAGGGGCAAATATTACTGTTAAAGTTCCAAGAGGTTCATATAAGGGATTGACGCTACGTTTTTCTGGTGGTGGTAATGTTGGGAGACATAATGGTACAGCAGGAGATTTATTCATTGTTTTGAATGTTCCATCATTTAAAAAATACGAACAAAGAAAAGAGAACTTATATAGTAAGATAAATATTCCAGTGACAAAGGCAGTACTTGGTGGCAAAATAGTTATCGAAACTCCATATGGTCAAGAAAAGATAGAAGTCCCTTCGGGAATAAAACATGGCGAAACTTTAAGAATCAAAGGAATGGGAGCATATAAACTAAATGCAGATGCAAAAGGAGATATTTATTTGACAGTAGACATTGATATTCCAAAGAAAATATCGCGTGAAGAAAGAAATCTTTGGGAAGCATTGGGACAACTTTCAGACAACTAAGTAATCGTTTCTTCTGATGCTATCGTATGTTATAATGCCCAAGAAAGTTTAATTTAATAAACTCAAGAGATGAACGGTGAATTATTAACGGCAATTAATCAAATTTGTGCCGACAGAGGCCTGGATCCAGAGTCAGTTATTGTTGCATTGCAACTTGCAATCGCTGAAGCATATAAAAAAGAACATGGTGAAGGAACCAATGTTAAAGTAGAGTTAGAACGTATGTCGGGTTCACTCCATTTGTATGTTATTAAGAAAGTTGTCAAAAAGATGACAGACGAAAAAACAGAGATTGTTTATGCAGATGCAAAGAAGATGTCAAAAGATATTACTGTTGGTGACGAGATGGAAATAGAGATTCCGGTTGGTACTTTAGGTAGAATTGCAGCGCAAACAGCTAAGTATGTAGTATTGAACAAGATTAAAGATGCAGAAAGAGAGGCAATAGTAGAATTCTTCCAATCAAAGCTTGGAGATATAGTCGGTGGAAAAGTACAAAGTGTTCGGGGAGATCTTATTCTTGTAGAACTCGAAAAAGGTGTCGGTGAACTTCCTGAAATCGAACAAATTCCTGGTGAGTTTTATGAAATTGGAAAGCGATATCGTTTCTTGGTCTCAGAACTCATTAATGAAGAAAACAATCGTCACGTTATCTTATCTCGAGCATCAGATGATTTTATTCGGGCTCTTTTTAAGATGGAAGTTCCTGAAATTCTTAACGACCAAGTAGAAATAAAGAGAATCGCTCGTTTCCCAGGTGGAAGAACAAAAGTTGCGGTTGCCTCTAACCAAGATGGCTTAGATCCAGTCGGAGCATGTATTGGTCAGAGAGGTATGAGAATTACTGCAATTATGGAAGAACTCAACGAAGAAAAAGTTGATGTTATTGAGTGGAATTTAGATATTGCGACTTTCATTAAGAACTCCCTTTCTCCAGCATCTATTACTTCTGTTGAATATGACCAAAAGAGAAATAAAGCAATTGTTACTGTTCCTGTTGATCAGTTATCATTAGCTATCGGAAAAGAGGGAATGAATGTAAAGTTAGCGACTCAACTTAGCGGAGTAGAACTTGATGTTGTTGGTGAGGAAGCAAAAGAACAATCAGTTAATGCTAAAGCAGCATAAGAGTATGAGTGAGAATACACAGAACCAAAGGCCTCCGGTTATTGTTATTCTTGGTCATGTTGATCATGGAAAGACATCATTACTTGATGCAATTCGTAACACGAGTATCCAAAGTGGAGAAGCCGGTGGAATTACACAGAATATCTATATAGCAGATGTCGTTTGGAAAGAGAAGCATATTACATTTGTAGATACTCCTGGACATGAAGTATTTAGTCTTATGCGAATTAATGGTGGGAAAGTGGCGGATATTGCTTTTCTGATTGTTGCAGCTGATGAAAGTGTAAAACCCCAAACAGTTGAATCAATAGAGATTATTACCGCTCAACATATCCCATATATTGTCGTTATTACAAAATCAGACAGACCAGAAGCAAATTTTGAAAAGGTAAAGAACGATCTGTCTGCGAAAGGAGTTTATCTCGAAGGACATGGTGGGGATGTCCCTTATATTGAAGTTTCTTCTGTGACAAAAAAGGGTCTGGACTCACTTCTTGATCTTGTCTTTCTTTTTAGTGAAGTTGAAAATATATTGAACGACGATGGTCAGAAACTGAAATTAATGGAAACGTATGGAAAAAATGCAGAGGAAATTACTTCATATGGAGTTGTCTTGGATAGCAGCCTTGATAAAGCATTAGGAAAGACAGTCTTCTCAGTCCTTAAGTATGGATCATTAAAGAAAGGAGATACAATCTTTATCGGTTCCGAAAGAGAACGTATTGGAATGCTCTTTGATGCACAAAAGAAATCAAGACAATTTGTATCGGCCGGGGAAGCATTTATAATGACAGGCTTAAAAGAACTTCCAGCATCGGGTATTGACATAGTCGCCAGTAGTAATGAGAATGCTTTTGCAAAAGCACAAGAATTAAAAGCAGATAAAATAGCTGCAGAAAGCAATAGTGCTGAAGTAACAGAAGAAGCATTACTTGAAAGTATTTTTGCCGATGATTCTAGAAAAGTTATTCCACTTGTCATTAGGACTGATGTTAAAGCAACTTTGCAATCTATTATTCCTTCATTTGAGAAGTTTAATACAGAGGGTGCGACAGTTAAAGTTGTTTCTTCTGGTGTTGGTTCCATTACCACAAATGATATTGATAGAGCAAAAACGTTTGATGCAATACTTCTCGGATTTCGTGTCTCAGTTCCAACACCAATAAAAGACTATGCAAGACAGCAAGAAGTGACCATAGCAAGTTTTGATGTGGTATACCACCTTTATGACTATCTTACTCAAGCAATTCAGAAAGCGTTAGGTCGAGGAGTGGAGAATGGTGTTGTTATTGGTACTGCAAGAGTAAAGCAAATCTTTGAGCTTTCAGACGGGTCAATAGTTGCAGGATCTGTTGTTACAGACGGTGAATTAAAGAGAAGTGCACAATATAGAGTATTAAGAGAAGGTGTGATGATTGGAGAGTATTCGATTACATCACTAAGAGTAATGAAGGACGAACGATCTGAAGTCAAAAAGGGTTCCGAATGTGGTATCAATTTTGGTAAGGGAGTTGATGTTAAGCCGGAAGATACGATCGAAGCAGTTGCAAAAGCGGGCTAAGTATCCTATAATATAACTATATGTCAGTAGATATTTCACAAGTTGTCAGTTTATTACAGAATTCTAAGAATACATTGTTTGTTGTGGGCAATGTATTGCCGCAAGAATATCAAATCTTTTTCGAATATTTGTATGGACTGAGGCAAGAATCCCAAAAACAATCTTCTATTTTTATTAATCCTGAAATTAATGAAGTAAAAGATTTTTTCAAAGGTAAGAAATTTTCAGTATTAGAGGATATTCAAGAATCTAGATTTGTCGTTACTATTCCAACAAATGGTGGTGCTTTAAGCTCAGTTAGCTACGATACAACTCCGGATGCGTTCAAACTCTTTATTAGCCCTGGTTCAGTAAAACTGCAGACATCTCAAATTTCATTCAATAGTATTGGAGAGGAATATGATCTTTGTTTGAGTTTTGGGTTACCTTCCCATCTTATCCAGGAAAAACTACAAAAAATTTCAACAAACAAAGATAATAAGATAGATTTAGTACTTTTTGGAACAAAGGAAACAGAAGAGATATCTTCGTTTAAAGTATTTCATATTGGAATTGAAGCAACACATTTCGTAAAAATGATTCTTGGTGTATCTAGAAATTTGAAAACGACAAAAGCTACGCGATCTCTCTTTGTGAAGTTTTCACAATTAATGGCAAACTATCTAATTACTGATGTAAATCTTATAGCAGATCTTTACAAGACAGCTTCTGAATTTTTACGCCAAGGAATAGAAGGGGATAAGTCATTGAATGTAACATTACCTATTATTAACGATGAGAAATCTGTACCTGCCACTACTACTACTGAGGATATGAGGTCTTTTGATGTTTCTGAATATGATTCAATTGAAGATTCTCGCGAGGAACTTGCTGAAAGCAATATAGTTTCAAGTGGAGATATTTCGATTACAAAAGAAGTGGAAAAAGGAGAAATCCCATTGATTATTGCCCCAGTAATTGAAGAAAATCCAAAAACGATAACACGGGATATCACTCACCCTCTTAATTTTACAGAAATAGCAAAAAGGATTAAATCAACAAGATCACTGTAGAATGGTTGCAAATATCTTATAGTAATGATAAAATAAAGTATACCTTGCAGAACACTCCAAGGGGTGGTATAGTGTCTTTAAAATCTCAAATTAATAGAAACATGGCGTTACATAAAAAACAAAAGGAACAGGTAATTACTCAATTTGCAGTATCTGGAACAGACACTGGATCTCCAGAAGTACAAATTGCGTTATTCACTGCAAGAATTCAGAGACTCACTGTTCATTTTGAGTCACATGCAAAAGATAACAGTTCTCGGAGAGGTTTTATTAAACTCATCAAAGCACGTCAGCGCCTGTTATTATTCCTTAAGCGTGAAGACGAGAAGCGCTATAACAAGTTAATAGAAACACTCGGATTGAGAAAATAATATGCAACAGAAATATACCTTTGATTTATTCGGAACCCCAGCTACTTGGGAATTCAAGAAACTTACTCAACTTTCAAACTCATCAGTTTTAGCAACCTGGGGTGAAACAGCGGTGAATGTTTCGGTTCTACGTGGTAAAGCAAAAGAAGGAATGAACTTTTTCCCATTACTCGTTGAATATATAGAAAAATGGTATGCGGCTGGTGTCGTTGCATCGTCCCCTTATGTTAAAAGAGAAGGTTTTCCTTCAGAAGAGGCCATCTTAAGAGGAAGGATTATTGATAGAGCATTGCGACCACGTTTTCCTAAAGAATTATTAGATGATGTACAGATTTTTATCCATGTGATTTCATATGACAAAGACCATGATCCTCTAATTCTTGGCTTTAATACTGCAGTTGCCGCATTAATGGCATCAGATATTCCATTTGTTGGTGAAATGGCTGGTGTAAGAATATCAGTAAAAGAACAAACAGAACTTTTTGTTAACAACCTAGATGTCGTTGCGCTAGATGAAACAGCAAAAGGGAATATTGCAGATATGAATATGGTAATCGCAGTAGATATGGACGGAGTAGTAATGTTTGATGCAGATATGAATGAAATTCCAGAAGCTAAAGTGAAAGAAGCTGTTGCATTCGCAAGAAAGGCTGTGGAATCCGTATATGTAGCTCAAAAAGAATTTGCAATGCAGATAAACACAGTAAAAAAAGAAGGAACAATGTTCGTTATTCCAGAAGTACTGACCACGGCAATAGATAAAGAATTTGGAGAGCAGATAAAAGTAGCAATTGCTCATTCAGAAAAGGAAACAAGAAAAGCAGCAGAACAAGTTATAAAAGATGCTTTAGCTGAAAAATATAAGGAAGACGAGATAATGACTCCATCAACCCTTGATGAGGCACTTTCCTCAGTAATGAAAAAATACATTAAGCATTCAGTTTTAGAAGATAAGAAAAGAATAGATGGCAGAAAATTTGATAAGGTACGAGAGTTATCATCCGAAGTCGGAATCTTGCCAAAACTTCACGGAACAGGTTTATTTAAGAGAGGAGATACTCACGTGCTCTCTATCGTTACCTTAGCTGCACCAACAAAGCAACAATCTCTTGAAGATATGACTGGTGAAGATAAACGAGCATACATTCACGAATATAGTGCTCCTCCAGCAGCATATGGAGAAGTTGGACGATATAATACTCATCCAGGAAGAAGAGAGATTGGACATGGTGCCTTAGCAGAAAAAGCACTTGCAAGAATGATTCCTTCACATGAGCAATTTCCTTATATGATTAGAGTTGTGAGTGAAGTCGTCTCATCAGCAGGATCAACATCAATGGCATCCACTTGTGGGAGCACAATTGCATTAATGGATGCAGGTGTTCCATTAAAGAATCCTGTTGCAGGTATTTCTGTTGGTGTTATTGCCGATGATGAATTTTCAAAATATCAATTACTTACTGATATTGAAGAGATAGAAGATTTCTTTGGTTATATGGATTTCAAGGTTGCTGGCACAAAAAATGGAATTACTGCAATTCAAATGGATCAGAAGAAATTAAGAATTCCTTACAATGTTATTGATGAAGCAATCGATGCAGCGCAAGTTGCAAGAATGAGTATTATGGAAGTAATGCTTGCAGCAATTGCGACACCAAGAACAGAATTATCAAAGTATGCACCAAGAATTGATCGAGTTCAGATCGACCAAGATAATATTGGTAAATTAATTGGTCCAGGTGGTAAAACAATTAAAGAAATTACGAAGTTATCAGGAATGGAGATTAATATCAAAGAAGATGGCACAGTGGAAATCTTTGGAGTTGGAGAAGAAAAGAGAGCATATGCAAAGAAGCTTATCGAAGATATATTTGATGATTTCCGAGTAGGGGAAACATATGACGCAGAAGTAATTGAAGTAAAACCATTTGGAGCAATTGTGCGCTTACATAAAGGAATGATGGAAGATCAAGGATTAGTCCACGTTTCCGAATTAAGCAATGAATTTGTAAAAGATGTAAATACGGTAATTAAAATAGGTGATAAGACGAAGGTCAAATTAATCGGTATCGATGAAAATGGTCGGTTGCGTCTTTCAATAAAACAGGTACAATAGTTTCAATGTCATTGATAGTAGATTTAGAGTCTCAATCGGCTGATTTTGCTGATATATCGGCTCTCCTCCAAAAATTAGAAGCGAGTAAAGCTCCTGAAGAACTCAAAGAAGAGTGTCGGAAGCTTATTGTTCGTGTTTATCGAATGGCGAAAAGAGGAAGCTATTCGGGTGAATATGAAACAACCTCTAAATATATTGATTGGGTAACCAAAATTCCTTGGGGCGTTTATTCTCAAGATAGATTGGAACTTGATATAATTAAGCAGGAGTTAGATCGCTACCATTTTGGCTTAGGCAAAGTCAAAGAAAAGATTCTCAGTTACATGGCTGTTATCAAACTCCGTACGGATACTGATCAACAAGGCATATCCAGCGGTATGACATCAAGTCTTATTCGTCCGCCTGTATTATGCTTTGTTGGTTTACAGGGTTTGGGTAAAACAACAATTGCGCAGTCTATCTCAAATGCACTTGGTCGAAAGTTTGAACGTATTTCCCTCGCTGCATTTGGAAATATAGCTCAACTGAGAGGGATGTCTAAGACACAGCCCGATGCCGAGCCAGGACAAATCATTCAGGCTATCTGCAGGTCTGGAACGATGAATCCAATCATTTTGCTTGATGAGATAGACAAAACGAGTAGCATAGAGGCAGTGCGAGTGGATATTATGTCAGCACTCCTTGAAATACTTGACCCTGCCCAGAACGAGATGTTCTCGGACAGATATTTAAATCATCCAGTGGATTTGTCGAAGATATTTTTTATCACAACGGCAAACACATTGGGAACAATAACTACGGCACTTCTTGATCGTTTGGAAATCATTCGATTTACAAGTTATAGTGATGAAGAGAAAGTCTTTATTGCGAAGAATTACTTATTGCCAAGAGTCTTAAAAGACAGTGGGTTAAAGCCAGAGCAAATGAGTATCGAAGACTCGGCCTGGTCTGCTATTGTCAGACCTATGGGTTTTGATGCAGGTATTCGTCAGCTCGAAAGAACACTGATGAACCTTGCAAGAAAGATCGCATACGAAGTCATTGCAAACAATTCTCAGGGCATTAGAGTAACGCTTGATAATGTAAGGCAGTACTTGCCAGAAGATGCAAGTGTTATTGGATAATATTTTTTAGCTAATGCTACGAAATATTGAAAATTATAAAATTATAAAATTATGAATAATATAGAAAACAATTTAAAAGTTATTACGCTTTCGGGCGTGGAAGGTATTGGAAGGAACAGTTATGTTGTCCAGTACAAAGAAGATATTTACATTATTGACTATGGAATGACTTTCCCAGAAGGGGATGGTTACGGAGTTGATTATATCTTGCCAGATTATCAATGGCTGATGAAAAACAAAGAAAAGATTAAAGGTCTTATTGTCACTCATGCTCACTTAGATCATGTCGGTGGTATTCCTTTTGTCTTAGATAAATTAGGATTTCCTAAGATATATGCTAGCCCTTTTGCGGTTGAGTTTATCAAGGAGAAACTTAAAGAAACAAAATACGGTGATAAAGCGACATATCAAGTTGTGAGTGAAAATGATATTGTTCCATTTGGAAACGGTGTGTCCGCATCTTTCTTCCATGTAACGCATAGTATTCCTCAGTGTTATGGTGTTTGTATCCATACGCCAGAAGGAAAGATTGTCTATACAGGAGACTATAAAATCGATGAAACACCGTTAAACGAGAAGCCAACTGATCTTGCAAAGATAGAAAAGCTCGGAAAAGAAGGAGTTCTTGCAGCAATGCTTGACTCTACCAATTCGTATGAGGCTGGAAAATCGAAGTCAGAAACAGAGATTCTTGCAGTATTGGAAGAAACAATTAAGAATGCAGAAGGCCGGGTTATTATCGCAACATTCTCATCTTTAGTAACAAGAATTTCTGGTCTTATCGAGGTTGCAAAACGACTTAATAAGAAGATACTCTTTACTGGTCGTAGCTTAGAGAACAATATTAAAATTGCTTATCGGATTGGTTATGTACAACCAGTCGCTAATCTCGTTATTGATAAAAGCAAGATAAATAAATTTCCAGATAACCAGTTGATAATTGTGACAACAGGTAGTCAAGGTGAACCAATGGCAGCACTGACAAGAATGGCGTACAACAAGCACAATTTCATTACTATTAAGAAAACTGACACCATAATTATTTCTTCATCAGTTATCCCAACAAACACTATGGATGTTCAACGAGTTGCTGATGAACTTTCGAAAAAGGGTGCAAGGATAATTAACAACAAGTTAATGGATGTGCATGTTAGTGGACACGCGTATCAAGAAGACATGAAGAAAATGGCACAATTGCTTAATGCAAAGTACTATATTCCCGTTCACGGTTATACCTCATTCTTGAATCAGCACAAACAATTGCTTAAATCGATTGGAATTGCAGAATCTCGAGTTCTTATTGCTTCAGAAGGCTCCGTATTCTCATTTAAGGATAGTCAAGTATTCCAAGAGAAGAAATTAAAAGTATTTCCCGCAGCAGTCGTTGGCGATAAGATCCTAGAACAAGGTGAGTCTTTAGTTGCTGAAAGAAAGATGCTTACGAATGCAGGGTTTTGTACAATTATCCTTTTGATGAAAGATAATCAAATTGCACATTTATCAGTATTAGTACGTGCATTTAGTACGAGAAAACAAAGCGATAAGATTATTGAAACAATCAAATTGCTTGTTCCAAAATGGTACGCAACACTTGTAGAGAAAGATCGTCTCAAAAAATATCTCTATGCAAAAGTAGGTGCATATTTTATGAAGAATTATGAAGTATCTCCTCTTTTGTCAGTAGAAGTGATTAACTATCCATAAGCACAGAATGGGCATTAATCTGTCATACTCAAGAAAGAATAAATAGGCTATAATGGAAAAGAATTATGACAATTCCATTTTTTTCACGTAAAAAACAAATAGATACAGGAACAACAGATAAATACTATATCTCCCTTGATATCGGTACTGAAGTTATAAAAGGTCTCCTTTTTTCGATGAGTGATCTCGGGGTTGATGTTTGGTACTCATTCCAAGTTAAGCAACAGATTCATGCAATGCGAAGTGGAACTATATTAGATCAAGAAACTGTTGTTGAAAACTCGAGACTTGTTGTAGAAAAACTTTGTGCTGCAGTTGATGAACAAGATAGACCAAGAAAAATGGTTTTGGGTATGGCTGGTGAATTAATTAACGGTATTTCTATAACTGTTAATTATGAAAGAGGAAAGATCGCAGCAAAGAAAATGAATTCAGATGAAATAGAATCAATCGTAGAAACTGTCATTGCAGATATTTTAAATAATGGTAAATCAGAGCTTGCAAAAAGACTCTCTACAACAATAGAGAACGTAGATGTTCTTCAGATTATGGTTACTGGCATGGCAGCAGATCGAGTTGCTGTAGAAAGTTTGGAAGGCCTTGCGCCTACAGAAGTAACCCTCTTTTTATACGCATCATTTGCCCCTAAAGCATATGTGGATATTCTACGAAATATTGCAAAACAACTAGGATTACAAATTGCTTCAATTGTTACTCAACCTTTTGCTGTTTCCCGATCTTTCTCTGGAAGTAGCGAGCGTTCTTTTTCTGGAATATTTGTGGATGTTGGTGGTGGAACCACTGATATAGCTTTAGTACAGAATGGAAATAATATCCAAACAAAAATGTTTGCATTTGGTGGTCGAGCATTTACAAAAAAGATTTCACAACATATGGACATTAGCTACCAATTAGCTGAAGGTAGAAAAATTAAGTACTCAACTGGGGAATTACCACTAGATGTGAGGGATGAAGTAAGAAGACTTATTTCATCTGATGTAAATCTCTGGATTGATGCTTTAGAAATTGGACTTTCTGAACTAGAGAACGTAAAGTCATTCCCTGGACAATTCTATATGTGTGGAGGTGGAGCAATGTTGCCAGATTTAAGAGAGGCAATCTTAGCATTCCCTTGGTACAAGAATCTTCCTTTTGATAAGATTCCAAAAGCAATGTTGGTTACTCCTGATAAATTAGATCGTGTCTACGACAAAAGTGGTCTATTAGTTAATCCATATGATGTTACTCCGGCTTCTCTTGCTCGTTTCTATTGGGAAGTCCTTAAAAAACCGCATTTGAATTATTTAGGGGAATATTAAATGAAAGATAAAGAAATTCTATCGCAGATTATTATAAAGGCTGATGATGATCTTAACTATATTGTTGAGTTATTAAAAGGTTCTGAAGGTGATGTAGTTATCTTTAAATTTCCGGTAGATAATGACGTTATTAATAGCCCTATTGGGTTAAAAACCCTTAAAAAGAAATCCCTAGATTTTGGTAAAGCTCTTTTGATTATTTCTCCCGAGGCACAATATAATGAGTTACTTAATAACGCGGGGATAGAAATCGCGGATTCTTTTGATGAAGTAAATGAAGAAAATATCCATAATGCTAAAGCTGAAGTAGAAGAGCATAAAATGACTCTGGTTGGTTTGAATTCACAGAAAAAAAGGAATAATGCAACTAATCCTTTAATAGTGGTAGAGAAACCTGAAATTATTAATAATAATCCCGTACCAGAGATATTTGAACCACCAGTTATTTATTCAGGTAATTCGGAGGTTATTTTAAATGAAAACGAAGGAGATATAGAGAATCTGCGAGATAAAGAAGTAGAAAAGCCCTCATATCAGGCAAAAAATACTGCGACAGGAATGACAGGTGTCGATTTTTCCAAAGTAACAACAAAAACAGAAGAATCATTCTTTTCGAGGATATTTCGAAGAAAAAAGAATGGAGAGTCTAAGGAAGATTTCTTACCTCCAATTACTAAATATCAAGTAGAGAAGGCCAAAGGAACATCGTATAGTGTATATTTAAAACTTTTGGGTATTCTTATTGTTGCTGCTCTCATTTTTGCTGGTGCGCTTTTTGCAGTTTTTTATTTTTATTTTCCTAAAGTAAGAATAGAACTGAAGGTTGCTTCAGATAAAGTTACAACGTTTGAACAGATAGTAGCGAAGACATCCGTTACCGGATTTGATAGTAATAAAAAAGAAATTCCTTTGATTAAAGAGACAAGTGAAAAAACTGGATCTTCTAATGTAACCCCTACAGGTAATGGAGTTTCAGGTGAGAAGGCGAAAGGAACCTTGAACTTGATTAAACTAAGTGGTGCAGATGTGTCTTTACCGGTTGGTACCGCAGTACAAACATCCAATGGTCTGACATTCGTTACTCAAGTAGCTGTTACAGTATCTCAACCAGTAACGGTTGCGATCGCTGCAACTCAGTTTGGTGAAGAATATAATGTTGCTGCTTCCGGTGAATATAATTGGGTTGTTACAGGACACGATACTATTAAGGGACAGAACTTTAGTGCAATGATTGGAGGGACAAAACGAACATATAAAGTATTAAGTAAAGATGACTATGATAAAGCAGTAGAGGCATTAAAAAAAGAACTGTATGAGCAACTAAAATCTGATCTTGAGTTTAAGAATAGAGACAATGGATATACATTTGTTGAACAGTCCCTAAAATCATTAGTAAAAGATACTCCGTCTATTAATCCTGTAGTTGGTGCAGAAACACAGACAGATGCATTTTTAGAGATGAAGACGACGTCTAGTGCTCTGTATTACCAGACAGATTCATTGCAAAAACTAGTCGAGCAGTTAATTAAAACAAAATATGAATCCACAATACTTACCACGAATCAAAAAGGTCTAACTGTTTCAGACTTAAAGATCGAGGTAAAGAGTATTACGGTAGGACAAAATGAAGAAGTCACTTTTGCTGTTGATGCTTCAGGGTTGGTAACTCCACAGATTGATATTGATACTATTAAGTCTCAGGTAGTAGGCAAGAAATGGGATGAAATGGTTGTTATTGCAAAACAGGCTGTTGTTCAAGAATCTGATCCCAGAATTACTTTCTTCCCAACATGGATACCCAAAGAGTTATGGTATGTGCCTGCAGAGACAACACGAGTAGATATTAGCGTAGAGATAGCAGAATAGTATAGAATAACGTTCTATACTATTCTATTCACCTACAGTGTAATTCGATATTTGTCTCTATACTTCAATGGTAAAGATATAGAATGTTAGTTCATGGGCAACTCCCCCTAGTTTTCGTAGAATTCATTATGTTATCGACACAAATAGGCGAAAAAATTAAAATCTTGCGTAGACAGAAAGGTATTTCACAACAAGAACTTGCAGAGAGGATTGGCGTTACCTGGGAAATGATTAGCAGGTATGAAAGAGGTAAGTCATCACCATTACAGAAATTAGAGGAGATTTCGAATGCATTACAGATAGAAATGAAGTTTTTTTTTGATGTTATTAATGATAAAGCGAGTACTCTGAGTAGTGTTTCTGTTGAGTACGGTGCTCCGCTTCTCGTTCCGGTATTATCTGCACTTCCTAAAGATCCAAGAGAGATGCATACCTCATTTGATAGTGCAATGATGTTTTTTTCACCGCCATATCCTCTTTTTGCAAAAGGAATAGCCTCCAGCACTATGTTTGCACTTTCTCTTCCGATGGATACTGTTGAAATTGAGAAATCACTAAACCTTACAGAAGGATATATTGTTTGTAAACTTGTGGCACAAGAAACGATAAAAGAATATGGGGACTTACCTGCGCTCTACTTCTCTGAATTTGGATACGCGATTAAATCGTTTAAAAAGATATATAAAGAGAAATTAGTTGCGATTATTACAGCCTGGATAAAAGTGTATTAGTAATTTTCTTTGATTTCAAGAAATCGACCTACATGCATACCATTTTTACAACTCAGGTATCCCAGATTGTATAATTCTATCGCGTACTCTTTTCCAATATAACGTACATGCCAAGGTTCGTAAATATATCCTGTCAGATTTTGGCAGTTTCTTGGGTAAGAAATAACGAAGCCATAGATATGAGCATTCCTTTCAAGAAAGTCGTAGACACCGGGTCCTTTAATGTCTAGTGTCGTACCAAGTTGATGTTCAGAAAATCCAGCTTTTGAAGAGTATGTATTCGCCTTTCTTTCTGCATCTTGTCTGGATAGGCCATTCTTGGTTTCATTATTAACGTAGCTTGCAAAAAGATTGACTTGGGTCGCATATGAACGGAAAGATGAGGTAATCAGTGGTGATAACTCTAAATCAATGGCTCTTTTAAACATTTTCTGTAATGCTTCTTTTGTTCTAGTTGTCACAAAACCACCACCGTTAAGACCAGTATATACTAAGGCTGGCCTATATTCGGGTGAGAGCATGTACTTCTTTCCAACGGGAGCTAACCAACAGTCGCTACAGGTAAGTTGCTGAGGCATGGTGAAGCTTGGTTGAGGATTACAGGCATTTTCAATACTATCTAGGAATTGAACAAGTGTAAAATCCTTTTTTTCTATATTATATGCAATACGGAATTCAGCGCTTGTAGAACACTCTCTCTGCGTAACAAGTACAGAACCAATTTCTACTAAGGTATTCGTAAAATAGGTAGAAGGGTTAATTTGAACACTGACTTCAGAAAATGAGCCTAGTTTCCTTTGTGTTACGGCACTTGTTTCTTTCAGCTTCTGTAAGCTTTCTTCTGTGATGCGGGGATCGCACTGCATTAACTGTTCCCATTGCTGATCTTTAATGCTTTGAATGCACTCTTCATAGATATCTTTAAATTGAACCTTTGCTTGATCTCTGGGTAAATTTCCTAGAAAGTATTGGTCTGGAACTGACGCAATATAATTACTTTCCGTCAGATATGTGTGTATTTGGTTATCCCATGTTTTATAAAGCGAAGTCTCAACCGATAATGATCCATTTTTACCTTGTGACGCAATATATTCTTCACCAGAGGGAAATGAACTATCGATACTTGCTTCTCTATACGGTAATTCGTTTAGAATAGCCTTTGTTTCGTAGATTTTAGTTCCAAATGCGAGGTCAATGTTCTTTGGAGATACAAAGAAAACACTGATAAGTAGTAGTAATGGAAAGAATGAAAGAAACAATATTATCATCTTATCCTTTAATGAGAGGTCTTTTTTGATATAGATGCGCATGATGACAACGGGTATTCAACTAATAAGACATTGTAGCGAAGATAAGGGGGGAAGGAAAGGAATTCACGATTGCTCTAACTAAGATGATAGAGAAACTATTTCATTTTAGAATGATAGACATGCAATATTTGCGAATGTTCAGTATTTTAGACTTGATAAAGCAATTTCGTGTATAAACCCAACACCAAATAAATATGGTTAGGCAAGGCAACAATATTTAAATTTTAAAGACTACTTAGAGAGATATATAGGTTTCTAATTTCATTAATGACGATATCTGGTCTATCAATTTGTATGTAATGTCCACTATTTTCTACAATAACCTGCTTTGAATTCATCGAGAATTTTAATAAATCTTTTATTGATTCTCTTCGGATTTTTAGTGTAAGTTCCTGTAACTCTAAACCTTCATTTTTATATTCCTCATCTTTAATAAATGCTTTAAAGCTTTCAGTACTTAAAACTGTCATTCTTAGATTATTAAACTGATAATCCTTAGAATAGATATCCTCAATGTCATTTAGTGACTCAATGCTTTCTTTTAAAGTTGTTTCAATAGTATTCTGTTTTAAAATCTGAGCAATATAGGATGGTTTTAAATTCTCGGGGAGATAGTCATAGAATGAATCATGAGTTAGTGATTCACTAGAACCTAGTCTAATTACCCCAAAGCGGGACAGTAATGGTATAACCGATAATTGAGTTTTAGACTGTTCCTCTAATAACTTACGTTCTTCATTAATATTTAGTCCTGAGAGTTGTTTGCTCTTTTCTTCAAAAACTTTTTGTTCAGATTCTGTTAATAAACTGAGCTGATAACTATCTTCAGTGTTAGTGGTTGGATCAACTAAAACTAGACCTAACACTCTGTCAGGATATTCAGATGCTAGTTTAAGTGCTGTTAATCCTGATTTTGAATGTGCTACATAGATAAATCTTTTAACTTGTTTTACGTCTAATAATTGTATTAATTCAGAAGCAATATTTTTGATTTTTCTTTCAGAGTCAATTGGATCACTAAAACCCAGACCTGCTCTATCATAACTACAAACTTTAGCAAATTTAGAAACCTCGGGTTGAACCAGACTCCATGAATAAGAAAAGTCCCCAAGTCCTGCATCTAAAATAATTGGAATATCTCCTTCTCCTTTACAGTTTAAATGTAGCTTTGTTTGTTCATTTATATTCACTAATTCTCCAGGAGCTGTAAATTTATTTGCATCTGATCTCCGAGAAATTTCTTCGTAACCAAAGCCAAAAGCTAGAATAGCAAAAAACTGTATTAGTATACCTGCAGAAACTATCCCTGTGACTAATAATAATTGTTTTGTTTTCATTAACTTGTTTTTTAAGATATTAGTAGGTTTAAAGTTAAGTTCAATTTCACTAATTGTCATTGTATCACTTGTGTCTTTGAATCCCCTTCTCTCCGCCATTTGATTTCATAAAGAAAAATAAAATTCCCCCAAACCCTTTCCTTTTTGCACGGATGCTTGGGCTTCGCCCCAGAAGCTTTTCGGCGGGACGGACGGCGGGACTAAAAATACAAAAGGTAAGAGAGAGAAAACGCTTGCCTCGCCCTTTCGCGCCTACTTTTATTTAACGGACTTCCTACTCTTTTTTGACTAAATACGAGGAATTTCATATACACTATAACAGTAGAACTATACGAGTATGTCAGACAAAAAGATTACAATTGGGGAAGATATAATAAGATACCGCAAACTCGGTGGTATTTCTCAAGATGTTCTTTCAAAGAAAGCAAACTTGGCTTTTTATACAATTGCAAAAATAGAAGCTATATCAACACGTAATCCTACTATTGATACAGTCAAAAAAATCGCAGACGCTCTCGGTGTTTCGCTTGATAATTTAATGAAATAAAAATATGAATGGAATTATCTACATAATGACAACAGCCGTTTCTGGTTTAATAAAAATAGGACAAACTGGCACGGGTAATTATCAAGAACGGATGCGAAATCTTGAAGCAAATGGTTACTATAATGTTTCCGGTCTGAAAAGATTTTTTGCGATTGAACTTGAAGATTATAATGATAAAGAAAATCTTTTAAAGGAAATTTTTAACAAACATCGAGTTGGGGACAGTGAATTATTTGCTCTTGATTATGATTTAGTGCGACAACTGTTGTTATCATTCGAAGGTAAAGTAATATATCCCAAAGAAGTAAATAAACAAAAGGAGTTTGACGAGGTTTCGAAAGCGAGAAAGCAAGGAATATGGTTTAGTTTTTATTAAAAAGGGATTAAGAATGGAGAAGAAATTACTTTTACAGCTGATAGGGAAATCACTGCGAAAGTAGTTGGCGAGCGCGAGGTCGAATATGGTGAGCAGATTTGGAAACTTTCACCGCTAACCTACAAAATATATGAGCAAAAGGGAGGTTTGAATAAGAGCGGCGCATATCAAGGAGCTGCTTATTGGGAATATAAAGGCAAACGACTAAAAGACTTGTCTGATATTTTTAAGTAAAATTATGCCCGAAGCCATCCATGACAAGTTTAAGAGTACTGCATCCATTAGGTATGATACCTTATGTAAGTGCTGGATTTATTGGGATAAAAAGAATAAAATAAGATGTGAAGATGGTTTATCAGAATAACAACCAAACAAAAGAACAAGAACGAGCCGAGCTACACCGTGCGATTTGGCAGATTGCCAATGATTTGCGAGGAAGTGTTGATGGTTGGGATTTTAAACAGTACGTATTAGGAATACTTTTCTACCGTTTCATAAGTGAAAATCTAGCCAATTATATAAATGCTGATGAACGACGTTCAGGGAACAAAGATTTCAACTATGTATCACTTTCCGATAAGGAAGCAGAGTTTGGAAGAACGGATACGGTAAAAGAGAAAGGGTTTTACATTTTACCAAGCGAACTTTTTGTAAATGTTTGCAAAAACGCCAGAAATGACGCCAATTTAAACGAGACACTTTCGACCGTATTTGATAATATTGAAAATTCAGCAAAAGGAGCTAATAGTGAGGATGATCTTAAAGGTTTGTTTGATGATTTAGATGTAAATTCTAATAAATTAGGTAATACTGTAGAAAATAGAAATAAAAGACTGGCAAAGTTACTGGAATCTATCGGTAACCTTCGTCTGGGAGATTATGCTGACAATACCATAGACGCATTCGGCGATGCGTATGAATTTTTGATGACTATGTACGCCAGCAATGCTGGAAAATCTGGAGGCGAGTTCTATACCCCTCAGGAAGTCAGTGAGCTTTTGGCGGAAATTACTACCGTTGGCAAAAAAGAAGTAAACAAAGTGTATGACCCTGCCTGTGGCTCCGGTTCACTGCTACTTAAATTTGCAAAAGTTCTTGGCCGTGAAAACGTACGTCAGGGTTTCTACGGTCAAGAAATTAATCTCACCACCTACAACCTCTGCCGTATCAACATGTTCTTGCATGACATCAACTACAATAATTTTAATATTGCTCTTGGCGATACACTCCTTGACCCCAAACATTGGGACGATGAGCCATTTGATGCCATTGTTTCTAATCCACCATATTCAATCCATTGGGAAGGTGACGCAAATCCACTTCTCATTAACGATCCTCGTTTTAGTCCTGCTGGAGTACTTGCACCAAAGAGTAAGGCTGACCTCGCTTTTACCATGCATATGCTTTCGTGGCTCTCTACAAGTGGCACAGCTGCCATTGTTGAGTTCCCTGGTGTTCTTTACCGTGGTGGTGCCGAGCAAAAGATTCGTAAATACCTCATAGATAACAACTATGTCGATACAGTTATTCAACTACCACCTGATCTCTTTTTTGGGACTACCATCGCTACCTGCATCATCGTGCTTAAAAAGAGTAAGAACGATAATAAAACTCTTTTTATTGATGCCTCAGCCGAGTTTGTGCGCGGTGGAAATAAAAATAAGCTTTCAGAGACAAATCGTCTCAAGATTTTGGAGGCATTTACTACTCGCAAAGATGTAGAGTATTTTGCCAAGTTGGTGGATAACAAAGCCATTGCCGAGAATGACTACAACATTGCTGTATCAAGTTATGTGGTGGGAGAGGATACGCGCGAAGTGGTGGATATTACCGAGCTTAATCAAAAAATCGTCAAGATCGTGGCACGGCAAAATGAACTTCGCACCGCAATTGATGAGATTGTGGCTGATATTGAGGGAAAATAATTTTGAAAATAATTAAAAACAATAGTAATCGAAGCATGAAAAACCCAATGGATGTAGAAAATGTCTTAAATTTTTTTGAGGATAACTATGGGATCAAGTTTATTGATGTTAAGACAAAAAAACCTGTATTGGAAATTATCGCTCAAAGTAAAGTTAATGAAGAAAAATCGGATTTTGATTTGTGGCTAGAACAACAAGACAAAGAAACTCAATTGATTTACAAAATGAGTGAAATATAAAAATAAGTATGACAAATACTCACAATAAAATCGCACTTTTTGAAAAAAAACAAATTCGTAAAATTTGGCATGATGACGAATGGTTTTTTTCTGTGGTGGATATATGTTTTGCACTTACAGAAAGTCCAGATGCTGGGGCATATTGGAGAAAACTAAAACAAAGGCTTAGTGAAGAAGGAAGTGAAGTCGTGACATTTTGTCACGGGTTGAACTTACTTGCTCCTGACGGAAAAATGAGAAAAACCGACTGTGCCAATACCGAAGGAATCCTGAGGATTATCCAGTCTATCCCATCCCCCAAAGCGGAACCATTCAAGAGGTGGTTGGCAAAAGTGGGATATGAAAGAATCGAAGAAATAGAAAATCCAGAGCTGGCTCAGGAGAGAATGAAAAGCCTCTATGAAGCCAAGGGTTATCCGCAAGACTGGATAGATAAAAGACTTCGTGGGATTGCTATTCGTCAAAACTTGACTGATGAATGGCAAGATAGAGGCATCACCGGGCAAAGAGATTACGCAATACTCACTGCCGAGATCAGCAAGGCAACCTTTGGGATGACTCCGAGCGAATACAAGAAACTCAAAAATATTCCAGATAAATCCAAAGCAAACCTTAGGGACAATATGACTGACTTGGAGCTCATTTTTGCCATGCTGGGAGAGAAGGTGACGACTGAACTTTCAAAAACTGAAAAGCCGAAAGGCTTGATAGCAAGTAAGAAAGTAGCAAAAAGAGGTGGCAATGTGGCAGGCAATGCGAGAAAAGATACTGAAAAAGAGCTGGGAAGAAGTGTGATAAGTAAACAAAATTATTTAGAAAATATCAATTCTTTGCAGAAAAAAGTGGAGAAGAAGGTGAAGGGAAAACCTTTTAAATCTAGGAAATAATATGATAAATGCAGCTAAAAATAGAGGTTCAGAATGGAGGAAGTGGGACTTACACGTTCACACTCCATATTCTCATACATCTGATTATTATGGAGATACAGATGATATAAAATGGGAGAATTTCTTTCTTGCCCTTGAGAGTCTTCCTAAAGAAATAAAAGTAATAGGAATTAACGATTATTTGTTTTTAGATGGATATAAAAAAGTATTGAAGTTTAAGGATTCTGGTGGGCTACAAAATATAGATTTAATTTTGCCCGTTGTAGAATTTAGGTTAAAAGAGTTTGTAGGCAATGAACAATTAAAAAAGATTAACTACCACATTATTTTTGCGGAACAAGAAGTACTTGATGTTGATACTATTGAAGCACAATTTCTATCTTCTTTTAGGTCATCGTGTAATCTTGATGAAAATGATGTTAATGGTGTCACGTGGGGTGGTGTTGTTACAAAAGAAAGTCTTATTGAACTTGGTGAGAAAATATATAATTCAACACTAGTAGATAAAAAAGAAAATGACAACTATTTTGAAATTGGATTTAACAACATCAGTTACAGCCTCGATAAACTTAAAGAGTGTTTGGGAGAAATAAAAGAGCCAAATACATATCTAAAAGGTAAATACATAAAAGCTATTGGGAAGTCAGAGTGGGAAGATTTTAGATGGACAGGATCTACCGCGGTCAAGAAGGATATAATCAATAATGCTCATATTGTTTTTTCTGCGTCGCCTAGTGCAGAGCAAGCGAATAAAAATATTGCATCATTAAACAGCCAACCGGTAAATGCTCGTTTACTACATTGTAGTGATGCACACACCATTAAACAAAGTGAAGAAAATGGGGTCGCAAAGTTTGATTTTACCAGTACCAACCCTAAAGATTTGGGGCATTGTTTTACATGGATTAAGGGAAATACTAGTTTTGAGACGTTAAGACAGGTAGTTGTTGATTATGAAAACAGACTTTTGATACAAGACAGAAACCCTTCGGAGAGCAAAAATTCATCTCCAGAGCTTTTTATTGACAGAATAGAATGCAAACAAGGGATAGAAACTCATACGGTTTATTTTAACAAGGATATAAATTCTGTTATTGGTAAACGAGGTGCTGGAAAGTCTGTTTTACTCAAGCACATTGCCTTCAATGTGCTTGGTGAACAAGAACAGCCCGATGTGAAAAAGATACTCAAGTTGCAAGATTTTAAAATTCATTGGTGTGACGACACGTCTGAAAATAAATTTGTTGAATACATACCGCAAAACTATCTATCGACAATCACATATGAGGATGGTAGAGACTATGATAAGCGAGATGAAATGCTCAAGGCGCGCTTGTTCAATAATGATTTATTCAAAAATGCCGATACAAGCAAGACTGAAGCTGTAGACTCGATTGAACTTAAAATTAATGCAAAGGTCAAAGAAGTTTTAAGCATACACAGACAGGCTGTTGATACCGCTAGCCAATTAAAACCGCTTGGAAAAGCCGAAGACAAAGACAGTGCAATAAAAATCAAGCAGGAGGAAATCAATAAGCTCGGAAAGATTGATATAACCGATGTGGATATCGAAAATCAAACAAAGTATTCATCGGAAATAGAATCACTTATCAAAGAGATCAAGCTACTAGAGCAAGACGTCCAGATTATAAAAAACATCAATGGTGGTAATGATGTAAGTTTTATCACGGTTGATGATACAGCATTCTTAGGGTTGTCAGAGGCAACACTAACGTTAATAGAGAAGCACATTGCGACGCTTTCTAGCAAAGATATTAAAACGTACCTAAATAGTTTGCTTATTGATTTAACTAAAAAGACCGAAGTCAAAAAAGAAAGAAAAATTGCCGTTGAAAAGGAACTAAATCCAATAACAGAGAATTTGCAGAAGAATAAAACCATCGAAAAAATCCTCAAGGAAATAAACAAGCTTGGTGAAGAGAAAAAAGAGATAGAAAAACTGGATAAATTTGTCAAAGAATCTAGCCAAAAAGAAGAAGGGATAATTGGCGAAGTAGCCGATTTGTACCTATCCTTTAAGGGTAAAATTGAGGGAATAGTTCAGACGCTCAAAGATGCTTTTGATAATTTTACTTTCATAACTTTCGATTTTACTGTGAGTTACAGTGAAGATGAATATAAGATCAGGTTTTTTGATGCGTATATTGATGGGCGGTCTGGAGAGCGTTTCAAAAAGTTTTTTGATGAAAAAAGGGATTTTGATAAAACTGAAATAGTTGAAGTTATTAAAGATATTGTGACCGATAAACCTACTGCAAAATTGAAGACTACTGGTGGTGATAAAGAGAGTGCATTACTGACATTGTTGAGCTGTAGATATGATATCAACTTCACAAAATCTGTTAAATATAAAGATGGTAAGGAATTGATAGATTTTGAAAATATGACTGGTGGACAGAAAGCGATGGCGCTTTTGGATCTCATCTTCAATCTTTCAAAAAGCGGTTATCCGATAATTATCGATCAGCCAGAAAATGATATTGATGTCTCTGGAATTTCAAATGACCTAAGAAAGCTTGTATTAGACCAGAAAGAAAGACGCCAGGTAATAGTGGCAACTCATAGTCCAAATCTGCTACTGCTAACTGACGCTGAGAATGTGATAGTTGCGGAAAATAAAAAAAATATTCTCGAATATCACAATGGTGGAATTGAAGTTAAGCAAATTCAAGAAGATATCGTGGGTATCCTTGAAGGAGGTGGAGACGCACTAAGAAAAAGGATGAGTAAATTGAATCTAAAAAACTAACATGACAACCAACCAACCCAAAATCGAAAAACTAATCGCCGAACACTGCCCGAATGGGGTTGAGTTTAAGGCGTTGGGTGAACTTTTAGACTATGAACAGCCAACTAGATTTATTGTTGTTTCGACAGAGTATAGCGATGATTATCCGATGCCAGTTTTGACAGCTGGGCAAAGTTTTATTCTTGGTTATACAAATGAAACCGAAGGAATATACGAGGCAAGTAAAAATAATCCAGTCATAATTTTTGATGACTTTACAACATCCTTTCACTGGGTTGTGTTTGATTTTAAAGTGAAGTCATCAGCAATGAAAATGTTACGCCCTCAAAAAGACTCAGAGATAGATTTTAGATTTGTTTATTACGCAATGGAATGTATTAATTACATACCTAAAGATCATGCTCGTCATTGGATTTCTAAATATTCAAAAATCAAAATCCCCATCCCACCCCTCGCCATCCAAGAAGAAATCATCAAAATTCTTGATAGTTTTACAGAGCTAGAAGCAGAACTAGAAGCAGAGCTAGAAGCAAGAAAGAAGCAGTATGAGCATTATCGGGAAAAAATGTTGAGTTTTGGAGATGAGGTTGAGTCTAAAAAATTAGGAGAGATTGCAAAAATTGTTCACGGAAAAGATTACAAAAAAATTGGTGAAGGTAACATACCTGTATATGGCAGTGGTGGGATAATGACCTACATCGATAAATCTGCGTATGATAAACCAACTGTGCTAATTCCAAGAAAAGGTTCAATTGAAAATATATTTTATCTAGATATCCCGTTTTGGAATATTGATACGATCTTCTATACAAAGATTGATGCTGGAAAAATCATTCCAAAGTTTTTTTATTATTTCATTAAAACTATTGACCTAAAAAAACTTGATACGGGGTCTGGACGACCAAGCCTAACAATGGAAATATTAAATAAGCTCAAAATTCCAGTCCCACCACTTTCCGAACAAGCCCGCATCATCTCCATCCTCGATAAATTCGACGCCCTCGTAAATGATATTTCTATCGGTCTACCTGCTGAACTTAATGCCAGAAGACAGCAATACGAGTATTATAGAAATAAATTATTAACTTTTAATGAATATGTCGGATAAACAAACGCACTACAACTTGGTCGCACACAACTCAGAAAGCACTGTGGTGGCTGAATATACTCAAGATGTCAGCATGGTACGTGATGTCGGATATCAAAGTGAAGCAGATCTCGAGCGCGCTTTTATAAAACAGCTCGAAACGCAAGCCTATGAATACCTGAAAATCACCTCTGAGAGAGATCTCGTTTTAAACCTACGCAAGCAATTAGAAAAACTTAATAACTTCACTTTCACCGATACCGAATGGGAGCGATTTTTTGCGAGCAAACTCGCTAACCCCAATCAAAGCATTCAAGAAAAGACAGCCACAATTCAAGAAGATCACATCAAAAACTTCACGCGTGATGATGGAGCTACAAAAAATGTCTATCTCATCAAAAAAGAGAATATACATGACAATAGCTTGCAGGTGATCAATCAATATGCGACCGAGGACGGACAGCGTGCTAATCGCTATGACGTCACCGTTCTGGTCAACGGGTTGCCTTTAATTCATGTTGAGCTTAAGCGTCGGGGAGTAGTTATTGGGGAAGCATTCAACCAGATCAATCGCTACACCAGGGAAAGTTTTTGGGCAGCAAGTGGACTTTTTGAATATGTTCAGCTATTTATCATTTCAAATGGCACACACACCAAGTACTACAGCAATACTACCCGCTCTCAACATATTAGAGAAGCTGCTGAGGGATCAGTAAAAATAGGTAAGCGTACTAGTAATAGCTTTGAGTTTACGAGTTGGTGGGCAGACGCCACAAATCGACCAATTACAGATTTAATGGATTTTGCCAAGACGTTTTTTGCCAAACACACAATTTTAAATATTTTGACCCGCTACTGCATCTTCACTACTGAAAGATTGCTTCTTGTAATGCGCCCATATCAGATTGTAGCCACCGAGAGAATTTTGAATCGAATTGAAGTGAGCACTAACTACAAAAAACTTGGCACTCTCGAAGCCGGTGGATATATTTGGCACACAACTGGATCAGGGAAAACGCTGACCAGCTTCAAAACAGCCCAACTCGCTAGCAAATTACCGAATATTGATAAGGTGGTGTTTGTGGTGGATCGCAAGGACTTGGATTATCAGACCATGCGAGAGTATGACAAATTTGAGAAAGGTGCGGCAAATAGCAATACGAGTACGGCAATTTTGAAGCGTCAGCTTGAAAATCCAAATACTCGCATCATTATTACTACAATTCAGAAGCTTGATCGTTTTATAAGCAGAAACTCTGGTAATGCGATTTTTGATGGACATGTAGTACTCATTTTTGATGAGTGTCATCGCTCACAGTTTGGGGACATGCGCACAGCCATTACTAAATCATTCAAAAATTATCATATCTTTGGTTTTACCGGCACACCTATTTTTGCCATCAACTCCTCTTCTGGTGGACGACCAGATCTAAAAACGACTGAGCAAGCTTTTGGTGACAAACTTCATACTTACACAATTGTGAATGCAATAGCAGATAAAAACGTTTTACCGTTTAAAGTTGATTATGTTTCTACAGTTCATGAAGCCGAAAATATTGAAGATAAAAAAGTAAACGATATAGACAGAGAAGCAATACTTGCATCGCCAGAACGATTGGCCAACATCGTTAATTATATTCGTGAGCATTTCGACCAAAAAACCAAGCGTAATAGTTTTTATAAACTAAAAGATCGCAGATTAGCCGGATTCAATTCAATATTTGCGGTGTCCTCGATTGATGTCGCCAAAAAATATTACACTGAATTTAAAAAGCAGCTTACCGATGTACCTAGTGATAAACGACTTAAAATAGCCACCATCTTTAGCTTCGGTATCAATGATGAAGATGCAGACGGCATGATAGATGAAAACTCAGAAGACACCAGCGGATTAGATGTGAGCTCAAGAGACTTTTTGGAAAGTGCCATTGTTGACTACAACGCGATGTTTGGCACATCGTACGATACTTCTTCTGATAAATTCCAGAATTATTACAAGGATGTGAGTGAAAGGGTAAAAAATAGAGAAATTGATATTCTTATCGTGGTCAATATGTTTTTGACGGGGTTTGACGCAACGACCCTTAACACGCTGTGGGTAGACAAAAATCTACACTTACACGGTCTTCTTCAAGCATATTCGCGAACGAACCGTATTTTAAACAGTGTCAAAACCTTTGGAAATATTGTTTGTTTCCGCAACCTTGAAAAAGCCACAAATGAATCTATTGCCCTTTTTGGCGACAAAGAAGCGAGCGGCATCGTACTTCTTAAGGCTTACGCTGATTACTACCATGGCTATAAAAACGACGATAAAGAGGTTCGAGGATACGAGAGTTTAGTAAAAGAACTTCAAGACAGATTCTCTGTTGCTGAAAAGATTATCGGAGAACAAAATCAAAAAGATTTCATTAAACTCTATGGTGCAATTTTACGGGTACGAAACATTCTCACCACTTTTGATGAGTTTGCAGGTCACGAGATTCTCACTGACCGAGATATTCAAGATTACCACAGTGCCTATATTGATATGTATAACGAATTCCGAAAAGGCATAAAAGAAAACAAAGAAAATGTGAACGAAGATGTCATATTTGAAATGGAACTTATCAAGCAGATTGAGATAAATATAGATTACATTTTAGGCTTGATTAAAAAATACCACGACGATCACACCAAAAATCGTGAAATTTTGCTTGATATTAATAAGGCGATCGATTCCAGCGTTGAATTACGTAACAAAAAAGACCTCATTAACCAATTTATTTCTACACTCGATGTACACTCGGCCGTTGATAGTGATTGGCAGAAGTTTGTTGAAGAGAAAAAAGTTGTGGAACTTGATCAGATTATATCGAGTGAAAACCTTGATCATGATGCCACATACAAATTTATTCTAAATGCATTCCGCGATGGAAATGTAACAACTACAGGTACTGCAATTGCAGAAGTCTTGCCACCTGTCTCTCGATTTTCTCCTACAGGGGAACGTACACAAAAACTAGAATCAGTGATCAGAAGATTAACGGGTTTCTTTGAAAAATTCTTTAGTATTTCAAAGAAGGGCTAACGAGAAATATTCTCATCTTACATTGGAAGAAATATTATTAATGTTACTCTGGTTCCGTGTTTCTTCAATTAATATTTACATATAAAACGCTCCCTAAGAGGATTCGGTCACCTCGTGGCTTCATCTCTTGCTTCCGAACCTGATTTCATTTTTTGGCGGTGTTTTTTGAACGAAGTTCGAACATTTTTTGACGAAAATCCGAATTCTGAATTTTAAAATCCAATGGCTCGGGCGGGCAAAAAGGAAGGGGGTTGGGGGGAAGGAATTTTTGCCCGCCCTCGCTTTCCGATTCCAATTTTTTTCTGCCGCCGCCGAATTTCGTATTTCGCTTTGCGAAATGCGCCGCCAAGAATTTTGTTTGCTCGAATTCATTTTATTTGTTATCATATTTATGAAGGGTTATATAAGCACCCATACTAATACTATCATACTTAGGAAACTATGAAAAATCAAAACAATATAGAAAACATTGGGGATAAGATAAAACTGCTTCGCAACAAGCAGGGTTTAACGCAGGACGAATTGGCAAGAAAAGCCGATCTTCCCTATACGACGCTAACCAAAATTGAAACAAATGTTATCACAAAGCCGTCAATACAAACCGTTGTAAAAATTGCGAAAGGGTTAGGTTTATCAATCGATAATCTAATAAAATAAGAATATGTTAAAAAAATATTCAGTAATTTCATTATTTGCAGGTTGTGGAGGATTAGACCTAGGTTTTGTCGGTGATTTTAGCGTTTTGGGAAAAAAATATTCCAAAAGAAATCTTGAAATTATTTGGAGTAATGACTTCGATAAAAATGCTTGTTTGACGTATGAGAAATATTTTAACGAAAAGATTGTGTGTGGCGATATAACAAAAATTGTATCTGGTAATCTGCCCGATTTATTTAGTAAGCCCTTGCCAAAAAAAGTTGATATTGTTTTAGGTGGAAGTATCTTGAAGTACCCGATGCTGAAATAAATTGAATTATGTAGAAGTACACTCCCTTTGATATACTAGAATCATTTAAATATGTTATCTGTTCTCTATGAAAAATTCAATTTTAGTTATGTTTGGTGGAACTTCACCCGAACATGAAGTATCAGTAATTACAGGCTTGCAGGTTGTAGAAAATATAGATCAAGATCGTTACGAAGTCTATCCTGTATATGTGGGTAAAGATGGATCATTTAAATACTTAAAAAATCTTTCCACACGTAAAGATTTTAAAACAGCAAAACAAATATCAGCAACATTCGGACGAGATCTATCAGGAGGCTATATAGAATTTGAAGGCTTCAGAAGTACAAAAATATATCCCTATTCCGCTTATCTAGCATTTCATGGAGGCGAAGGAGAAGGCGGGGCTATGCAAGGAATGCTGGAAGTATTAGGAATACCTTATACATCAACTACAAAAGAAGGTTCTGTGATTACAATGAATAAACAACTTACTAAAGATCAGGTAAAGCAATATGGAATTACTACAGTTTCTAGTATCAATTTAAGATCTGTCGATATAAAAGAGAATTCTGAAGCTGAAGTAAATAAAATTCTTCGGCAAATACACCTACCTGTAATTGTTAAACCTGTACACCTTGGTTCTAGCATTGGAATACATGTTGCCAAGACAGAGATTGAATTAGAAAAGGCACTATTAGAAAGTTCGTTTATAGATAGCGAAATTTTAATAGAGGAATATTTAAAAGATTTTGTAGAATATAATTGTGCAGTCAGATTAATTAATGGCAAAGTTGAAACTAGTGAAATTGAAAGGCCCAAGTCTCAAGACGAGATTCTAAGCTTTGCAGATAAATATCAAAGGGGAGGGAAGAAAAGTGGTGGGAGCGGGATGGCATCTTTACATAGAGAATTACCCGCAAAAATTTCAGATGAATTAAAATCTGAGATTCAAGAAGCTGCTAAAAAAGCTTTTATAGCGTGTAGGTGTAAAGGCATGGTACGAATTGACTTTATGCGTACTGCAGATAATACGTTGTATTTGACAGAAATTAATCCTATTCCAGGTTCTATGGCTTTTTATTTATGGGAAGCCTCAGGAATTTCATTTAAACTGCAGATTACAGATTTAATTGAGCAGTCAAAACTTGACTTTGAAAATACTAAAAGCAAAAATTTAGATTATTCCACAGATATTATTGAAAGATTCGTACAGAATTAACCAATCTACAAGACTAAAGAACTCAATAGTACAAGTCATTTAATTCAGGCTGCATAAGCAAGAACCATTCATTCGGAGGAAATTCGTCTTTCATATCTTTTAAAAAAGATTCTAGATTTCTAACTTTTGTAAATGATCCAGAATAACTGAATCCTCTCAAAACATCATTTGCAAGTATGCTATGTAAAACAATAGTGTGATCTGCTTTTTGAGCAAGAATCTCTCCTAGCTTTATATTCTTATCTTTATTCTCTTTAGCAAGTTCAGGAATTCCTGCAGTAATTACTAAGAGCTTTTTTCCTGATTTCTTTGCTGCTTTAAGTGCTGTTTCTATACCAGCCTGTGCTGTTGTAAAACTTATATTATATGAATCATCTATTGCTTCAAAACCAAACAGCTCTGAATATTTCTGCCTTCTATCAGGTAGTTCCAATTTCTGGATTGAATCAAAAACAAACTTTGAAGGAATGTCTAAAATCTCAGCTACTTTTAAAGCAAATCTTAAATTTATTATATTAGAATCTGACAGCCCAAAGTTTAGTATTTCTTCTGATTTATAATTAAGTGGCTGTTCACTGTCTATTAAAACGAGTTTCTTAGTTCCTAGATTCCTTTTTTTGAAATTTTCCATTGTCTCATTACTTGTGATTAAATCAGCCGACTGTTTGGAAAGTAAAAAAGTCTCAAATAAAGCATCTTCTAACTCATTTTTATCTTTAAATCTTTCTAAATGTTGATCACCTACATTAGTAATAATTGCAATATCCGATTTTAACATTTCACAGCTTTTAGCAATCTCTCCAACTTGATATGCATCTACTTCTGCAATAAGTAATTCTGTAGTAGTTTGTAAATTAGCATTAATCCATGAGGCAATGCCTGCAGGTGTATTTATATTACCAGGAATCATCTGCGTTCTATAATTATATTGCACTAATTGATATATAAAGTTTTTAGTTGTTGTTTTGCCGTAACTACCTGCAACTGTAACTATCTTCAAATTAGACATAGATTCAACTTTTTGAACAGCTATTTTACGAATTTTTGATTTTATATTCTCGAAATATGGAGTGATTAGTATATTTGTAATTAATACAAATATAGGAATTAAAATGACCCATCCTAAAACAAGAAATATTCTTTTAATTGGATCTTGTATAAAGAAAATAGTTACAAAATATGATGTTATCCATATTAATACACATAAAGTCATGCTTATCTTGACTCTTTTTGTATATTTAAGGGTATCACGTGTTTGCAAAAAGACACTAAATCCACTTTTTGGAATAAAATGTCTCGGGAACCATCGAATTAGACGTTTACTGGAATATTCTTCTAGTTGAAGAATATAGAAATAATCACTAAAAGGAAATGACAGGTTAATGAATTCAAATAAAGTTTTTAACTGTCCCATAAAACAAATTTAAATTTTCTAAATGAGCATTATGCCCTAAACCATCTAATATTACCAGCTTACTATTAGGAATCAAAATATTTAATTCTTTAGCTATAGTCACAGGTACAGCTTCATCATTTGCCCCCCAAATTAGCAATGTGGGCACATTAATCTTTATAAGTAATTCAGTCTGATCAAAAGGTACTACATTCCTAAAAACCTTTCCAAGGCCGTCGTTATCTGCTTTTTGAAGTTCTGTGTTTTTTGGCTTTTGATTCTTCAACCCCAAACGTTTCAATATTTTATAAACTTTGATTTTTAACTTAGTTCTATCGCTAGGGCGGTATATAGAAGGAGATCCATAGAGTATTAAACCCTTTAGCCATTCTGGATTTTCTGATGCAATAAAGGAAGCTATTCGACCTCCGAAGGAATGCCCTAATAAAATTACTGTATCTAATTTCATTTCAGCAATTTTGTTCTTTACCCACAAAGCATATTCGGGAATCCCCCAATCTGAATTCACTAGAGGTTCTTCACCAAAGCCAGGCAAGTCTATTGCTATTACATCAGTATCTTGAAATTTACCGATGAAGTCCTGCCAATAAGCTTTATCATGACCCCATCCGTGCAGAATTACTAGTGTTTTCATTCAGTTATTCTCCTCTTTTTTAACTCTTAAAATAAATCTAATTACAACAAAAATAGTCAAAGCCATTATTACAAAGTCTAATAAATTGCTAATAAAAAGACCATACTTTACCACAGGAGCCCCGGCTACAGTAGCTTCAGCAACAGTTTTATATCCGTTACCTGATAAGTCTAGAAATAAGTCACTAAAAGCACTGTTGCCTAAAATTTTACCAATAGGAGGCATTATAATATTTTATGATTTATAACGAACTCTCATAAAGATTAAAAAAGTCTAGGGACTTAGGCTACTAAAAAAGCAATCACTATTACAGATATAAATATTTGCAATAACCAAGCTCTGTAAACGACTTTTGTGACCGGCCAGCCGTAATATTCTAATGAATAATGTAGCGGAGCTATAGGGAATAACTTCTTTTTAAATATTCTTTTTGAAGTCCACTGAGCCAAACTAGAAAGAGCTTCAATTATAAAAATAAATCCAATTACAGGTAATAGTATAGGAATATTTAATAATAAACAAATAACAGCAAATATGGCACCAAATGCTAACGCTCCAGAGTCACCCATGAAGACTCTAGCAGGGTTAACATTAAAGTACATAAATGCGAGCAGTGACCCTTCTATCAAACCTATAAAAATACTAATAGCATTATTTCCAATATAGATAGAATATATCCACAAGGGTATTAGGGCTAAAGATAATAATCCACCTGCCAATCCATCACTTCCATCTGTAATATTTACAGCATTTGAGAAAAAGGTAATCACTAGTGCTATTAGAATTATTTTAATACCTGGAGTATTTAATAATTCAATTGGAAATGAGATTAAATTATAACTCACTATTGTAAATGAAATAATTAAAGCAATAATTATTTGCAAGATAAACTTATGTTTTGCGCGTAATTGAAATGCTCTACCTTCTAATCTAAAAGTTTTTTTAATGTCATCATATAGCCCTATACATGCAAAGGATAAAAAAGTAAGTAAGATTGCTATTAAAGTTCGAGAATATATTGAATTAGGTTGATTCAATATATTGTTAAAAAAGTATGAGACAAGTAGATATGACGCTGTTGTGACAAGAATAACCAATAAACCTCCGCCAATCGGTGTTCCAGATTTGCTTTTTCTTAATTGTTGGAATATTGGAGTCTTGGCTCCAAATATATCTTCCTGGTTCTTTGTATCAGGGTCCTGTATCTTTAATTTGTATAATAGTTTTATAAATGGAATATATAGTAGAAAAGTAATTATTGTTGAAATGAAAGATAGAAAAATACTATTCATGATATTTCAGAAATAGATAAAGCTTTATGAATAGCATCATAATCTGTATAAGCATATTCAGTTGTTCCAAAACATAAACTTTGCTCATGACCCTTTCCTTCCAATATGACTATATCACCAGGGTTAGCAATCCCTAAGGCAAATTCTACTGCATCGTATCTGGAATTTACTGATTCCTCGTCAAAACTTAAAATAGCGTTGTTTATATCTTTAAATTCTGGCATATAATTTAAGTATTCTTGATGGGAATTAAATCTCGCTAATAATGTTCCTCCACCTACTTCAGCTCCCTCAATTATTTTTGTATTAATATCATATAAACTCTCTGTTCTAGGGTCTTCTGCAGTTACGATAGTTATATCAGCTATACTGCCGGCCACTTTACCCATAGTAAATCTTTTCTCTCGATCTCTTAAGCCTGCAGAACCAAAAACAACTATAAGTCTTTTTCCTTCGGGAATATTCCCTTTAATAAATGTAAGAGATTTTTCAAGTGAATCAGCATTGTGTGCGAAATTAATAATTACCGTAAACGGAGTTTTTAAAATTATGTTCATTCGACCAACTATTTCACTGAATTTATGAAAATTGTGAGTAAGCTGACCTGTGGGAATACCAAGGTGTTCTGCTACCTTGATAGAGGCTAAAGCGTTTCCATAATTATAATCTCCTAACACTGGAATATCAAAATTCGCTTCTTTATACTCAAATTTTAATCCATTTAAATCAGATTTAGGATTTACAAGCTCCGAAATAGAGTACTCAATAATTTTTAAAGTATTTAACTTTTCAGCAAAGATATAATTTTTAAGAAATTCAAAGGACTTCTGATCATTTGAATTAAGAAAGGCGGTTCCTTTACTATGAAGCTTCTTTAAAAGTCCGGCTTTTGCATTCGCATAATCTTCCCAAGTTTTGTGATAATCGAGGTGATCGCTAGTAATATTTGTAAAAATTGCAAAATCTATGGGCATGAGTCCTAATCTGCCTTGTGCTAAAGCATGTGATGATACTTCTAAAACAATGTATTTAGCACCCCTTTCTTTAAGCATTCGTAAAATCTTTTGAAGTTCTACTGACCCAGGCGTAGTAACATGTAACCCTGTAGGAAGCTTATAATTTCCTATTGAAACTCCGAGAGTAGATATCAAGCCTACTTCGATATCGGCTTTTTCTAGCAGAAAATGTATCATTGAAGCGGTAGTTGACTTACCGGAGGTTCCTGTCACTGCTATTATATGCATAGAACGCGCAGGGAATTGATAATAAAGTTCAGCCAATAGGGACAGTACAACATGCAGAAGATATTTAGCTTTTTCTACGGCCAATTTACTTAATTTCATTTTTAATACGGATTATTATTGATAATTATACCATATTGATTGCAGTATGAAACTTCAGCATGTGGTTGTTTAGTTAATATATTAGGCATGTAAATAACTCTAAACCCACTCTTTTATGCCTTTAAAATTGCGGAAAAATACCATGCCGACACCGCAAATGCGGGGGAGGATTCCTACGATTTCACAAAAAGTGATAATTGGCGGAGAGGAAGGGATTCGAACCCCCGATACGAAAACTCGTATACTCCCTTTCCAGGGGAGCCCGTTCGACCACTCTGGCACCTCTCCAATGGTGAAACTACATATTCAGTCGTATTTTACAGCAAGCGAATGTATTTTCAAAATCAGAATATAAATCACTAGCACTTGACAGATCACACTGCCAAATTTATACTCTAATTGAAAATAACATAATAAACGATAAAAATGGCACATAAAATTATTCCGCTTGCAGATCAGATTCTTATTAAGCAATTAGAACCAGAGAAGAAAACAAAGTCTGGAATATTCCTTCCAGAAAATGTAAAAGATGAGCAGACTCCAATGATGGCAGAAGTTGTAGCAGTAGGAACTTCTCCAAAGATTGCAAAGAAAGGTGTTGCTGTTGGCGATTGGGTTATTTACTCAAGATATTCTGGTACAGAAGTAGAGTTAGACGATATGAAGTATATGGTTCTCTCTGTTAAAGATATTCTTGCAAAAGTACAACAATAAAACGCCAGTAATGAAAGCAAGCGAGACACAGAGATCTTACAAACGAATTTTCTCAGAGAATTTTATTGGAGGAATTGCGTGGGCGCTAGGAATCTTCTTTGGAACAACTTTTCTTGTTGGTATTCTCGTTATTATCCTAAGTAGATTACAGACTATTCCCGTAATAGGTAAATTTATCTATAATGTAACTCAGGAAGTAGAAAAGTATAAATAAGTTTAAGAAGAATACACTATGGAGTCATTACAAATTGTCATTCAGGTTTTAATTATTGCATTATTAGTTTCAATTACAGTTCTTGTTGGGTGTATTATCGCGATTCTTATAGGATTTCTAACTAGATTAAAAAAGATACTATTTGTTATTGACTCTATAAGCACTGCAAGTAGTCTAATGAACTCGATTCAAGAGAAAATACAATCAGTATTATCGAGCAAATCAAATCCCATATCTTCGATTATCAATGTATTGACAAGAATGGTTTATCGCAAGTAGAATAAGTATATGAAGAAATTAATAATATTTTTGGTTTTTGCAGTTATTTCAATGTTTTTTTTGAGTCAGAAAGTAGAGGCGAGAAACCTTTGCCTTGATTTATATTCAGAAGGAGAAAAGGTAACTGAAGCTGTTGTTGAAACAAAAACACCTAATGCTGCAAAGTCAGGTGATGTTGGGTTGAATACCACAGCTTGCAAAGCTTACACGGTTATTTTCGGTGCAAAGTTTGCAGGAGATGCGTTATCCACAGAGATTCAGGCATTGCCAGAAAATTTGAAATATGGCCTACTATCCACAACATACACATATATGTATGCTTCAATGATTAATCCACCAAGTGTTGATATTCCTTCAACATATGCAAGTATTTTGCTTCCAAGTGAGTTGCGCCCAAATACAGATTCAGTAGTATACGCAGCCTCAGTTGCGGTTGGAGGTGGGTTACCACCTAACGGTATTAATGCTATTAGCCCATTAACTGACCTTGGTATTAACAAACTATGGGGAATTTCATTTGGTATTGCAATGGTTGGATTTACAATTATTCTTGTTTATTCTGGATTTATTATTATCTTTAGACAGAAAGTAAATGGGCAGACCATTGCATCATTAGGTATGTCTATTCAAGGTATGGTTATGGGTTTATTATTTGCCCTTGCAAGTTTTGCAATTGGTGGTTTCTTCTTTAATCTTTCAAAGTTTCTTGTCCTCATTTTGGCCGCATTATTGAGTACAACCCTGACATATGGTAATAATGCAGCTTTCGTACCTACATATATTTCTAGCCCTTTATCACTATTGACTGGTAATGGTACGGAGTTATTTTCTGGGAGTGATATTGATGAAATAAGAAATAGAACTCCTGCTAATATATCTACCTGTTCACCGAATGATTATGGTTGTGTGTTTGGTGAAGTATTTAGTGGTTCTTTCTTTCCTAATTTAATACAGGGAGCTCTTGAAGCAGTAGGAGGTATACTTGTTTATATTCTCGTTCGACTTGTGGGTGCTTTCCTTCTATTTACAGCTGCTTTTAGAATCTTCTTTGCAGTATTTACTACATATACAAAGATGATAATGGATATCATACTTGCACCTATTTATTTTGTAATTAGTGCAATTCCAGGCAGAAGTCCAAATTACAGTTCTTGGTTAAAAAAAATGTTTAGAAATGCATTGGTATTACCTATGATTTTTGTTATTGTAAATATTGGGTTATATTTAATGGGTCTTGATAACTCATCACTAAACGGTGGTTTAGGGACTTCAGCTATTTCGGGTATTACCGGTGGAGCAATAGTAGCCGACGGAAGTGTTACTGATTTCATTCTTGCAATGGCTGGACCAGGTTATATTGTTGGTCTTATCTTTTTGCTAATGGCTCCATCTGCACCAAACCTTATTTCAGAACTCTTAGCTGTAAGTGACTCAAAGGCAGGTGGCGAAGCAGCAAAATCTGCACAGTCTGCAATCGCGGGTACCCCTATTATAGGTGGTTTGTTTAAATAAACATGATCTATGGCTGGCAACGATCAATCAACATTCTCACTTCTCGGTTCTGTTTCTGATGCCATCTTTGCAACTGCTCAGGAACAAGGTAAGAAATATGGAGCGAGTGCAACTCCTTCATTAATCGTAGGTGGTGATTATCTCCAGGGTTTTGCTGATGTTGCGACTCAAATAGGCGCATTTCCTAATATCCAAAATAATATAGAACAAGTAGCCTTTAACTGGGCTAAATCAGCGGATACGCTACAAGGTAATGCTCAAATATTGGAAGTTGGTATAGGTCGCGATGAAAATAGAAAGTCTATTTTAAGAGAAATGGTTGAATATACTGATGAGTTTGGCCAAACTCAATACAAATACCAAACAATAGATTCTGAAAACTACGAAAAGGGATTAGAGCAAGCTAATGTAAATATTAGTGTTGAAAGTTCTATTGGTTTCCTCACTAATAGTAAAGGCATGGCAGACAAAGCTGCAGCTAAATATTGGGAAAGTGTCCAAGAATTAAGGACACTCAAGCGTATTGCTGGTGTTGGTGATGCATTTCAACAAGCAGTTGCGGCAATCGCGGCCAGGCAAGCAGGTATTGATGGTGATCTAACAACATACGCAGCAGAAACTAGAAAGATAGTGAAAATATCCGGTAATCAAACTGTTTCGGATGATCAAAAGAGAGCAATACTCGCACAATCTATTGCTATGGGTGCTGGATTTATAGATGAATCGGCGAGAAGTGCAGCAGCATTCGCAGTAGAAAGTACTCTCAAAGGAACCCCCATTGATAACCTTATCGTTTATACAGCAGATAATAAAGTAGATGCAGCGTTATCTGCAGCAAGAATAAAATTATCTATCGGTGCAGCCGCCGCAACTATAGCGAATCCGGTCGAACGGGCTGCTTTTACTGCATATATTACCGGAGCTCGGTCAGATGGCCTGGTTGGTGCTGCAATAAATGGTATTTCTGACCCCAAACAGATTGCTGCAATGACGAACATTGCTTCAACCCAATTATCACAAGCATATGCTACATCGACTAATTTGAGTACACAAGCCACTGGTGCTGCATTCGATAGATATAGAAATGTAGTTGGTGTTCTTGATGGTAAGATGACTTTGGGTGAGCAATTAGGATACTTCAGTGATCGGTTCAACGGTATGAAAGAGAATAGTAAGGCTTTGACGGTTTTTGGGTTTCTTACTGGATCATCCTTAAAGTATCTTGCAACATATGGTGGAAGATATGGAGCTTCTGGACAGGATACAAGTAAATTCTTGAGTAAACTAGGAGAAAATACAGGTGATGATATGTCTTTTTATCAGAAAACCTTTGTTCCTTTTGCGAAGACTTTAAATCCTTCAAAGAATACGCTTGGTGGGTTTATAGGGAGAACTCTCACTGAGAAATATGATCAAAGAAGTGGTACATACGTAGCGGATATAAAAAATTTATCTGTTAGAAACATGGGTACAACGGCCAATGCATTTCTTATTTCAGGTGATGCTAATAAACTGCAGAAAGGTCTCTTTGTTGCATATACATGGCATCCTGTTCAGCTTATTCAGGGATTGGTAAATGGTGCTTTTTATCAAAGGTATTTATGGGCACAAACAGGTTATGGTAAAGGTCGTGAATATGATTATAGAGATATAGCAACAGGAATAATAAGTCGAAGAAGAACAATGAATATGAATGAGACTGATGCACATGGTAAGAATGTATATAATGGTCTTTCTCGTTTTTCATATAAATTTCTTAATAATAAACTATTCAAAGGTTGGCTCAAAGTAAATAGAGGATTCCAATATATTATTCGAGCCCCGACAATCATTGCAAACAAAATTATAGAAAGAACATACTACTATGCAAAACGTCTTGCAAATGCCGTTTTAAAGCAACTAATGAAATTACTAATGAGACTTTTAACAAAGCTACTTATTGGTATTGCAGTTAAAGCATTATTAGCAGCTGTAACTGGGGGTATTTCGATCCTTTTTAATGTAATAAATACTCTTACTGGTGGTTTTCTTGAGAAAGTACTTGTTAAGTTAGTTATGAATATCGTCATGCTTGGAGTTGTGTTGGTGTGTGGAGGCATAATTATTTGTGGAGCATATTTATCTGAAGTTCTTAATCCTTCATCAGGTAGTGATATAGCCCAACAATATGCTCCAGATCCTTTTTTTGTTCCTTATGGTGGACTTGTACCAGGCAGTTCTATTATTCCTTCCATTACGACGATTGCCCCGGGAACTTTACCAACGATTATTCCGGGATCGTGTCCTTTTGACGGTGGTGGTCCAAGTTTGCGCTGTACTCAAGGTCCTTTTGGGAGTGCAAGCCATATGTGTTCTGGACGAAGTGGTGCAGAACCTGCAGTTGATATTGTTCCACCAAGTATTGGAGTTTATGCGCCGGAAGCAGGTGAGATTATTGCTGCTGGTGATTATACATGTACTGATCCCACTCGACCTGGTTCAAGTATTGGTGGTTATTTTAGATTTTATGGGACACAAAGTGGGAGTATTTACATTTTCTATCATGCAAAAGCACTAGCATTGCCAGGAACTGGAGCGGGAACGAATATTCCTACAGGATCACTGATCGGTGTTATGACAACGTCACTTCCAGGTGGTCCAAATGGTTGTTGGAGTGGAGCACATGTCCATATGGCAGTAAAAGGTACAACCTATGTTGGATCAGGATATTACTACTATGTTAATGCACTTGATGTAATGAAGCAACGATGTTATCAATATATGGTATGTGGCGACGATGCTCCTAATATGAGTTCCTGTGCCCCATAAATATGAAAATTAAAAAATCTACAATCATTATTATCGCAGTAGTTATTATTGTAGGTCTATTTATCCTCTATCTCACACAGGGAACAAAACCATTCAAACTGGCTGAAACAGAAACATATTATTCAAATGATAAATATATAGCACGCACTAATCTGCGCACTCTACTTCAAAGATTTATTGATACTCAGAAGAGTGTCTCATCATCAATTCCGGGGGTACTTGGAAGTTACATAGTTGTTGATGAAAAGCAATTTATTGAATTAGAAGGTCTATCTGCAAATAAGGTCGTTGTTGCTGAAGGAGTTTCTGAGTTTAGGCAGGAAGATAAAGGTAAGTATTTACTCATGAGTAAATTGAGAGGTGGTCGTTCAATATTGTATCAAAATCTCAAAGGATCCAACCTTGGTGAAATTAATTGTGCAACACCAATTATCCCTAATATACTCTTAACATTGCTGGGACTATCTTCGGAGCAAGTGAGTTCTTTAATTGCGACTACTTCGAGCAATAGTTGTGTTATGAGTATCTTCCAACAAGAGAGGGGGATGATAATTTTAGGAAATGGATATACACCACTCTGTACTATCACTGTAAACAATAAGGTTATTTCACAATATTCGTGCGAATTGAGTATTTTTAAGAAAGAACGAGAGCAGTCTTTACAGGTTGTCTTATTGTCAGAGAAGTTCAAGAAGATACAGTCACAAAAAGACCCGTTGTTTGGTTTTATTTCTGAATATGAAATTGGGTGTTCAAACGAGACATGTGCGAGTGTAGAATCAATTGATTATTCCAAGATAATGACCAAACCTGAATTAGATAAAATTGAAACAGTTTTTACCGGATTGAGCTATGGAAATAAAGTACTATTAGTTCCATCATACTTATTAAAGATAAAAGGCGTTCTTGCTGAGGATTTAGGTTCAGGAGCTTTCACTATTCCTGCAAAGTATACGTTTATCCTTCATGCTGTAAGTGACACCCATTTCTATAAGTAAGGTATAATAATTAATATGAAAAAATCGCTTCAATTTCTTGTTGTTTTTTTTCTTGCTATCTTTTTATCAATTATAGGTAGTAATAATGTTTCTGCATTAGAATCTCAAAGAAACCCAATTGCAGTTTGCAATAATGATGTTATCTTTCGAAAACCATATGAGAGACTTGTTGTTGTTGACTTGACGCAATATATTACAAATCAAGCAACTTCTGAGGCAATTCAGAAACAACTATTTTATGAGTTGGTATATATTAAAGAGAGGAAAGTTTCTCCTTTTAATGCAATTATGACAAGCGGGGATATTGTTTTCCATCTCTGTGATCAACAAGATGTTAGTTCAAGAATAGAAAATAAGTTAGATACAGGTGATTTTGTACTTGGGATCTTTGGAACAAGCTCTGATAAAGTGAATGAGTTACTCGCACAATATAATTTACAGAAGATAGTTCAAGCAGATATTATTGTTGTTGAAGGAAAGTATACGTATTCAGAAGTTAGACCATGTGATGTTCTATGTTCAAGTTTTATCCAGAGTAAAGATTCTTGGCAATCCAGAGAATATAAAATAGCTATTTCAAAGGTTTCGCATAACGATTCAGTCAAGCAACGGGAGAATCTTAAGGTGTCAGTCTTTATCGAAAATCAATCACAATATTATATTTATTCTTTCTTACAAGCCAGTTTACACATAAGCCCAAAAGTATCGTCTTGGTATATGAGTAGCTGGATTAGCCCGTCGCTTATTGTCACGAATGTAAAAGATATAGTACCTACTGGAAAAACTCAATTCGACTTTGAATTAAATACTCCGATTGTGCCAGGTAAATACTCGCAAGAATTTGATATAACTATCCTCGGTAAAAAGGTTGCGGAAACATTTCCAGTTACTGTTACTGTACAGTCGGAGAGCCTACAATTAGCAACAATTAGACCAAGAGATAATTTACCATTTGCAAGAGTAAGAGAATCACAAACAACCGCGTCTAACGAATTGTTCAAGCTAGATTCTGGTGAGGTTATTATTATTGAAAAAGATGAGGGTGCATGGCTTTATATTTCAACGAAGGATGCGAGGAAAGGTTGGATGTACCGACCAAATATTCGCTTTAACTAGAAAATATACTATGGATCTTCTTTCTTCACTAAACACACCACAACGGGAAGCGGTCCTTTATAATGAAGGTCCTCTTCTCCTTCTTGCAGGTGCAGGTTCAGGTAAAACAAAGGTTATTACTCATAAGATTGCATACCTTATATCTGAACTGAAATATCCCCCAGAGTCAATAATTGCTGTAACTTTTACAAAGAAAGCGGCAGCAGAGATGGCTGAAAGAATTAATCATCTTCTGGGTTCTGTAGAAAAACAAAGATATTTTATTGGAACTTTTCATTCTTATGGTGCGGCACTACTTCGAAAGCATGGAAGGCATATTGGCCTTGAACCAAATTTTACAATCTATGATAGTGAAGACCAACTCTCGGTTATTAAAGCTATCTGCAAAGATACAAATGTGAGTGTGAATCTAAAACCAAAGGCGATTCATGACAGAATCTCTGATTCTAAATCTAAGGGAATCAGTGCAGATGAATATTTTAGAAATAGTTATGGTGATGATTTCGATGAGGTAGTATCGAATGTATATAAAGAATATACGAGAAGACTAAAGTCGCTTAATGCAGTAGATTTTGATGATCTGTTATCTTTAGTTGTAGATCTTTTTGAAAAGAAGCCAGAAATCTTGCAACGCATCCAGGAAGATAATAGATATATTTTGGTTGATGAGTATCAAGATACAAATACTCAACAATATAAGATAGTAAAAAGTATCGCGCAAAATCATAGGCATATATCAATAGTCGGAGATGAGGATCAGTCAATCTATTCTTGGAGGGGAGCGACAGCAGATAATATTAGGTTTTTTCAAAAAGACTTCCCTGAGCATCATATTATTAAATTAGAACAGAATTACCGTTCCACAAAGATTATTCTTGATGCAGCAAATAGTGTTATTTCAAAAAACCCTAATAGGATTCCAAAGGCGCTATGGACAGATAATTCTGGTGACGCACCAATTACAGTAGCAAGGCTTGAAGATCCATTTATGGAAGCAATGTTTGTGCTTCGTGAGCTTGATCAATTTAAAGATAATTTAGATAGTGTTGCGATACTTTATAGAGTTAACTCGTTATCTCGTAATTTTGAAGAACTCTTTGTTAAATTCGGCATCCCATATAAACTTGTTGGTGGTGTTGGGTTCTATCAACGTTTAGAAGTTAAAGATGTGATGGCTTATATTAAATATATTAACAATCCTAAAGATGAAGTCTCTTTAATCCGTGTGATTAATACACCATCTCGCAAAATTGGAGATAAAACTATAGATGAGTTTAAACAACTTGCCTCTGAACTTGGAGTATCACTCGGGGATTTCGTTTGGTACGGTAGTCTTCTTTACTATGATAAAGATTTTGCTGCAACTGTTATGAGTATTGAATATATTACAAAGTTTGAAGAAATAGCCGGAGAGATGCTCGAGAAATATAGTAGGCTTTTCTCACAATTAGGGCAAGCAATCAAGGAAAGTTTTGATCCAGAGCAGGATGTATCAACTTTTATTCAGAAAACTGTTGCTATAGTGAATTATAAAGATTGGATAAAAAAGATGGCATCAACAAAGGAAGAAGAGATTTCCCGCTTAGCCAATGTACAAGAAATTTCAGCAGTTGCCTTAAGGAATAACTATAAAGGAAGAGAAGGCCTTAACCTCTTTCTACAAGAGATTGCTTTGTTGGAGGAGACTAAAGAAATTGAAGGGAATACTAACGGTATTAAAGGTCGGGTGCAACTTATGAGTATCCACGCAGCAAAAGGTTTAGAGTTTAAAACTGTCTTTTCAGTTGGACTAGAAGAAGGAACCTTTCCACACAGTCGTTCTCTTAATAGTCCAATTCAGCTTCAAGAAGAGCGTAGATTATTTTATGTAGCGGTAACTCGGGCAAAACAGTTTTTGTATCTTACTTCGGCAAGAAGGCGCAGTATGGGAAATATGAGTTTTGAGACAATGCCTTCTCAATATATACAGGATATACCGGAAAAATTAAAAAGACTTATATAAGCCCTTGCCAATATTTGTGATTAAATGTAAAATTCACTGACTTGAGAATCTCCCAATATGGTGATACAACAGAGATAGATTCCTTACGTACAAATAATTAAGATATAACTTTCAAAACCTATGTCTAAAGGTGAAAATTTAAAGATTGAACTAAGTAATGTCCGAAATATCGGTATTATTGCTCACATCGATGCGGGAAAAACAACAACTAGTGAAAGAATACTATACTTCACGGGAAAGATCCATAAAATTGGAGAAATTCATGAAGGTGCAGCAACCATGGATTATCTTGCTGAAGAAAAAGCAAGAGGAGTTACTATTGTTGCAGCAGCAACAACATGTTTTTGGATCTACAAGGGAAGTAAGTTTCGCATTAATCTTATTGATACCCCAGGCCATGTAGATTTTACCGCAGAAGTAGAGAGATCACTCCGTGTATTAGATGGAGCTTGTGTAATCTTTGATGGTAAGTCGGGTGTACAAGCACAGACAGAAACAGTATGGAGACAGGCAGATAAATACGGAGTACCCAGAATTTGTTTTGCAAACAAGCTTAATATTGTTGGTGGTGATTTCTTTATGACATTAACTTCGATTCAGGAAAGACTTTCTAAGAATGCAATTGCAATTCATTTACCAATTGGTTTTGAAGGCGGGCTCCGTGGTGTCGTTGATCTTCTCGAAATGAAAGCATATACGTACAAAGACTTAAACCAATTTGAGCTTGATGATGAAGAGATTCCAGCAGACATGATGGATGATGTTAAAAAGTATCGTGCAATATTAGTTGAAAAAATTGTAGAAACAGAAGATTCTTTGATGGAAGACTATCTTAATGGAAAAGAAATTCCAAAGGAAATATTAAAGTCAACATTAAGAAAAGCAGTTATTGCAAGTAAACTCTATCCTGTTTCTGGTGGAGATTCACGAGGGCCAATTACAAGAAAGATTTTAGATACAGTTGTTTCTTTCTTACCGTCACCTTTCGATTTGCCTCCAGTAGTAGGGTTAAACCCGGTGACAAAAGAAGAGACTTCAAGACGTCCTGATGAATCAGAGCCTCTTGCAGGATTAGTATTCAAGGTTATTAATGATCCTCATGTTGGTACACTTAGTTTCGTCCGAGTTTATTCAGGAGTCATTAAGCCGGGTTCTTATATTTGGAACTCGACAAAGAAAATTCAGGAAAGAGTGGGACGAGTACTTTTGATGCATGCCGAACAAAGAGAGGAAGTTGAAGAGTTACGAGCAGGAGAAATCGGAGGTATCGTTGGTTTTAAAGACAGTGTCACTGGAGATACTGTTTCTGATCAAGCAAATCAGATAATTCTTGGGAATATTAAATTTGCAGAGCCTGTGGTATCTGCATCAATTAATCCTTTAACCAAGGCAGACTCGGATAAAATGGGAGATGTTTTGCGAAAAGTTATGGTAGAAGATCCAACAATCAAAGTAAAAGTTGACTCTGAAACAGGAGAAACAATTATTATGGGTATGGGACAATTCCACCTTCAAATTTGGTCTGAAAGAATGTTAAGCGCTATGGGACTCGCAACAAAGCTTGGAGAACCTAAGGTTGCATATCGTGAATCGATAGGTAGTAATGCAGAAGCAGAGGGAAAATTTGTTAGACAAAGCGGTGGTAAAGGACAATATGGACATTGTAGAATCAGAGTTGAACCAAATGAAAGGGGAGCAGGTTTCGAATTTATCAATGCAGTTAAAGGTGGTTCTATTCCAAATGAATTTATTCCTCCAACAAAGAAAGGTATAGAGGAAGCATTACTTTCTGGTATTATTGCCGGTTACCCAGTTGTTGATGTAAAAGTTACTCTTTACGATGGTTCCGCACACGAAGTTGACTCTTCAGAAGGAGCATTTAAAATCGCTGGATCAATGGCAATGAAAGAAGCTCAAGAAAAAGCTAGTCCTTTTCTCTTAGAGCCAGTTATGAAAATTGAAGTTATGGTTCCAGATGTTTATGTGGGTGAAGTTACTGGAGTTCTTAATAGTAAAAGAGCCCAAATAACTGGAACTGACGAGAAGGGTGGAGTACAAGTAATCATTGCTCATATTCCTCTTTCTGAAACATTTGATTTCACTTCTCGGCTTCGCGCAGCTACTTCAGGTAGAGGAAGTTCCTATTTAGAGTTTTCGCATTATGATAAAGTTCCGAATTCAGTTCTCAAGGAAATTGTAGAAAACGCCAAATAACTATTGCTTTTTGGAATTTTCTTTGTTATGATTAAGGAGCTTTTTGGGAAACAAATAAAAGTAAATAATTTAAACATATAAAGTCATGGCAGATATAAGAACAAAGCCACACTTTAACTTAGGTACTCTTGGTCATGTTGATCACGGTAAATCAACTACTGCAAAAGCAATTTTGCGTGCATTCTCAACAGATTGGGAAGGTAAAGCTGATTCGATTGATAAGTCTCCAGAGTCACGTCAAAGAGGTATTACTATTAGCATTGCTCATGTTGAACTTGAAACAGATGCACGTCACTATGCATTAATTGATTGTCCAGGACATAAAGACTTTATTAAGAACATGATTACTGGTGCTGCACAGTTAGATGGAGCACTTTTGGTTATTAGTTCTGTCGATGGAGCTATGCCTCAGACAAAAGAGCACGTTCTTCTTGCTAAGCAGGTAGGTGTTCCTAAGATGGCAGTTCTCATTAACAAGTTTGGGGAGACAGACGCGGATATGCTTGGTCTTATTGAAGAAGATGCAAGAGAGCTTCTTAAGAAAAATGGTTACGACGAGAAAGCACCTGTATTTGTTATTGACTCATTTGCAGCTTCTACTGGAAATGAAGAGTGGCTTACAAAGATTCGAGAAATGTTTGTTCAACTCGAAGAATTTATGCCTATTCCTACAAGAGAAGTGGACAAACCATTCCTTATGCCAGTCGAAGACGTTTTCTCTATTACAGGTCGTGGTACAGTTGTCACAGGCCGTGTCGAGAGAGGAACAGTTAAGGTTAACGAAGAGGTTGAAATTCTTGGTCTAGGTAAGAAGCCATTCAAGACAGTTGCTACTGGTCTCGAAATGTTCCATAAGTCATTCGAGCAAGTTATTGCAGGTGACAATGTTGGAGTGCTAGTTCGTGGAATCGAAAGAACAGGTGTCGAAAGAGGTATGGTTATAGCAAAGCCAGGTAGTGTAGAAGTTCATACAGAATTTGAGGCTGAGGTTTATGTCTTAAAGAAGGAAGAAGGTGGACGACACACTGCTTTTGTTAGCGGATATCGACCACAATTCTATATGAAGACAGCTGATGTTACTGGTACAGTTACTCTTGCAGAGGGCGTAGAGATGGTAGTACCTGGTGATAATGCAAAGTTCAAGGTCGAACTTATTGTAGGAGTTGTTCTTGAAGATGGAATGCGTTTTGCAATCCGAGAAGGTGGTATTACCATTGGACAAGGTGTTGTTACTAAAATTCTTAAATAGTTAACTGACAGGATCAATTATGACAAACGCACCTTTACTAAAAATAAACGTAAAATTAAGTGCTTACGATATTAAAGTACTTGATACTACTGTTCGTAACATAGTTGCAACAGTGGTAAAAAGTGGTGCGCAAGTCATTGGTCCTGTCATGTTACCTGTAAGAAAGAAAGTGTGGGCGGTTAATCGTTCACCTCATGTTTATAAATCATCTATGGAACACTTTGAACAAAGAACACATAGACGACTTATTATGATTGTGAATCCTAACCAGCAAACGATTGAATTATTGCAAGGAGTACAAGTTCCTGCAGGTGTAAACTTTGAATTGAAATAGTATGATTCTCTTTGGCAAAAAAAAACAAATGACACATGTTCAGAAATTGAATATGTCTATCCCGGTAACTATTATTGATATATCAGATAATGTGGTTGCAAAGTTTGTTGGTGAAGACAAAGTACTTATTGGATGGAGCAAGAAAAAGAAAACTACAATGGCAGAAAATGGTCAGTTTAAAGATTTAGGTTTCGTGCCTTCGAAAACAATCGAAGTCGAGAAAGCTGAACTTGCGGATACACCAATTTCTACAAAGATCATTTTTAATGAAGAGTTGAAAAAAGTAACCTTAATAGGGATCAGTAAAGGTAAAGGGTTTGCGGGTGTTGTCAAAAGATATCGCTTTGCAGGTGGTCCTAAGACTCACGGTCAATCTGATAGACAGAGAGCACCTGGATCAATTGGTTCCGGCACAACACCAGGAAGAGTATTGAAAGGTACAAGAATGGCAGGAAGAATGGGTTCTGAAAGAACTCACACAAGAAATCTTGATGTAGTTGGAGTTTTAAAAGAAGATAATGGCAAACAATATTTAATGGTCAAAGGTGCAGTACCTGGATCAAACGGTTCCTTAGTTTATGTTAAGTACTAATATGGCAAACACAATAACAATTCCAGTTTTTGACAAGAGTGCAAAAAAAATTGAAGATCGAGAATACTCATTCTTTGATGTCACAGTTACTGATGATTTTGTAACACAAGTTGTAAGAGTATACGAGACTAATCAGCATCAAGGTACTAAGCAAGCTAAGACAAGAGGTGAAGTAATAGGTTCAGGAAAAAAACCATGGGCACAGAAAGGAACTGGGCGGGCACGTCACGGTAGTAGGAATTCTCCAATCTTTAGAGGTGGTGGTGTTACATTTGGACCAAGACCATATACAAGAAGATTAGTACTCACACAAAAGATGAAGAAATTAGCAATGAGGTATTTTGTAGATTCTGAAATCAGACTTGGTAACTTTGCGATATTAGACCAGAAATCAAAAGATATGAAGACAAAAGATGCATTGGTTCTTGTTGATAAAATCGCAGTAAAGAATAATAGAGTTATCGTTGTCGTACCTAATGGAGAAACTGAAATATGTACTTCGTTTAGAAACCTTGAAAATGTAACAATTCGAAGAGCGGAACTCCTTTCTCCTTTGGATTTTAGAGGTAATGTTTTTGCAATTGTTACATCAGGTGCGTTTGATATATTACTTAAGAGGTTGGGAAATGATTAAAGTATTACCAGTCAAAACCGAAAAGAGTTTCAAACTCGCAACTGTTGGTAAATTTGTTTTTGTAGCACCAGAAATGGCAACTAATGAAGAAATTAAGGTTGCAATTAAAACAACCTATGGAGTTGATGTAAAGGCAATTTCAACTATGAAGACAACACCAAAGATTAAAACAAATTGGAAAACGAGAATCGAATACACTAAGGGATCATTTAAGAAAGTATATGTATCTCTAAAGGCTGGTCAGTCTTTAGACATTTATAAATAAATCGAATTGAAGCGCAAATGGCATTAAAGAAATATACACCATCAACACCAACGCTAAGAGCGCGTGTTAAGTTGGACAACTCTGAGCTTCCTTCTAAGTCACTTGCACCAAAAAGATTGATTGTAAAAAAATCAAAAATAAATGGTCGTAATGCAGCTGGAAGAGTAACAGTAAGACATCGTGGTGGTGGAGTTAAACGAATGTATAGAATTATTGATTTTAAGAGAGATGTTTTCGATACAGTTGGTAGAATTACATCTATTGAGTTTGATCCAAATAGAACAGCAAATATTGCATTGATAACTTATACTAATGGAGATAAAAGATTTATTATTGCACCTGCAGGACTTGAAGTAGGGGCTCAAATTATTACAAGCAAGAAGGAAGTACCTTTAGAAGTAGGTAATGCAACATCACTTAAGAATATTCCATCAGGAGTTTTTGTTCATAATGTTGAATTAATTCCGGGTAGAGGTGGAAAATTCGGACGTTCTGCAGGAATGGAAATTCAGGTACAGGGTAAAACTGGAAAATATGTCCAAGTGAAGTTGCCATCTGGAGAAATTAGATTGATTCACGGTGATAGTATCGCTACAATTGGTAAGGTTTCTAATGAAGACCATATGCATGAGAACTTAGGAAAAGCAGGTGTTAATAGAAGATTAGGAAGACGACCAACAGTCCGTGGTGTTGCTATGGGCTCTGGAGATCACCCACACGGTGGTGGTGAAGGTAAAACGGGTACTGGTGGACCAGCAAAGGATCCATGGGGTAATAGAATAGGAAAAAGAACACGTAGGAATAGAAGAACTGAAAGATTTATAATTAAGAAGCGTCATAAGCTATAAAAATAAAGAATTATGTCGAGATCACTAAAAAAGGGACCATATGTTGATGAGAAGTTAATGAAGAAAGTCGAGACTGCACGTTCTGGCGGTAAAACTAATGTCATTATTAAAACTTGGGCAAGAGACTGTACGGTTTTTCCGGAAATGGTCGGCTTCAAGTTTGGTGTACATAATGGAAAAGAGCATATTACAGTTTTAGTTACAGAAGATATGGTGGGTCACAGACTAGGTGAGTTTTCGCCTACACGTAAGTTTAGAGGTCATGCTAAAAAAGGTAAAATTTCGAAAATTTATGCATTCTCTGGTAGATTTGTTAAGGATGAATTATAATACGGTTTGATATGATAGTAACAGCAAGCGCAATAAATATTCCAATTTCTCCAAAGAAATTGGCAAGAACAATTGATGTCGTAAGAGGACATAAAGCAACTAAAGCATTAGATGAACTTTTACTTATTGATAAGAAAGGTGCATTCTATGCAGCAAAGGTATTAAAATCAGCAATGGCAAATGCGGAAAAGAATTTTAAACTTAATATTGAGGGGTTAATAATTTCTAAGATTTGGGCAACAGACGGTATCAAGTCACTGAGAAGGTATAAATTTGCATCAAGGTCTCGTGTTGCAGTTATTCGAAAATATAGATCTAACTTATTTGTGGAGTTGAGTTATGGGGCATAAAGTACACGCGACCGGTTTTAGAGTTGGCATTTCTCAGGATTGGTCATCTAAATGGTTTGCATCAAACAAAAAAGATTTTAGAGAACAACTTGCAGAAGATATTATTATTCGAGAGTTTATATTAAAGACTTTCAAGCCTGCAGAAGTTGAGTCAGTATCTATCAATAGAACACATACATTGGTTGAAATTATTTGTCTTGTCGCAAGACCTGGTCTTGCTATTGGTCGTGAAGGTAAGCTTATTGAGAAGACAAAAAAAGACCTTATTCACTTAATTGGTGGAAAAGCAGTAGATCTTCAGATTAAAGGAGTAGCACAACCTGCACTATCTGCCGCTGTGATTGCATCTCAGATTGCAGATGGGATTGAAAAAAGAAAATCAGTAAAATCCCTTGTTAAAAGAGCGCGAGAAGCAGCTTTGAAAGCAGGAGTTGCAGGAATCAGAATTTGGGTAGCCGGACGACTTACTGGTGGCGAGCATGCTAATATTTATAAAAGTGCTCCAGCAGGTAAAGTTCCATTACAGACACTACGTTCCCAAATTGAGTACTCCTATGTTCGTGCGAAGTCTACAAAAGCAGGTATATTAAGCGTAAAAGTTTGGATATATAAAGGAGACCTGTATTAGAACCATAATTTTTGATATAATGGCGCTGTGTTACAACCAAACCAATTAAAATACAGAAAGTCTTTTACAAATGCGCCAAAAAATAACAAGCCAGTTATTGATCGGATTATTTTCGGAAACTTTGCGTTAATGTCATTGGAAAATGCGTTAATCCCTGCAAACCAGTTAGAAGCAGCGAGAAAAGCTATTGTCCTTTATGTAAAAAGAAAAGGTAAGATTTGGATGAGAATTTTCCCAGACAGACCAATTACGAAGCACCCTGCAGAAACAAGAATGGGTAGTGGTAAAGGTGCAGTTGACGGGTATCAAGCGGTAGTAAAAAAAGGAAGAATACTTTTTGAATTAGGTGGTTTAGAAGAGAAAGATGCATTAGAAGCATTTCGTAGAGCATCAAACAAATTAGCAGTTAAGAACAAAGTTATAACAAAGTAATTATGAAAGAATTAATAATACAATTAAATGAAGCTAAGAAAAAACTTGTTGACCTTCAAGTAGAGCAAGTAAAAGGAACATTAAAAGATCCTTCCCAACTCAGAAAAGCTAAGAAAGAGATAGCTCGTTTGTTTACTAAGATAAATATGCAAAAAAATGAAAGCTAAAGTTATTAAAAGACTACAAGGGATAGTTGCATCAAAGAGTGGTCTTAAATCATATAAGGTTACTATTACGCAAAAAACAGCACATCCAATCTATAAAAAGATTGTTTCTCACAGTGTTTCTTTTATTGCTCATGCAGAAAAAGACTATACAATAGGTGATGCGGTTGAAATTATTCCTGTAACTAGAATTTCGAAAAATAAATACTATAAAATTGTTGAAAGTAAGAAGAAAAAGAAAACTATAAAATCATCTTAAGAAAGTATGCTTAGATTAGGATCACATGTAAAAGTAGCAGATAACTCCGGAGCTTCGGAAGCAGAGATTGTTGGAAGTTACGGTGGGGCAAAGAAAATATTGAGAATGGCATGTGTAGTAAAGGTTACAATTAAAAAATCTAAGCCTGATGCAAACGCAAAGAAGGGACAGATGTATCGTGCTGTCATTGTACGTTTAAGAAAAGAAACAAAAAGAGAAGACGGAACATATATTAGGTTTGATGATAATGCGGTAGTTATTTTAAATGGAACAACAAATGATCCAATGGGTAGCCGTATCTTTGGACCTGTAGCAAGAGAATTAAAAGCATTTGGATTTGACAAGATAACTTACTTGGCTCCAGAAACACTATGAGAACAATAAAAACAGGTACCACCGTGAAAGTTATCTCGGGTGGACATAAAGGGAAAATTGGGAAAGTATTGAAAGTTTCAGGTGATAAGGTTATAGTCGAGGGAGTAAATGTTGTTAAAAAGTTTGTGAGAAAAGGATTAATGGGTAAAGACTCAGCTGGAAGTATTATGGAAATTGAGAAACCAATTCATATTTCTAATGTTATGCAAATAGAAACAGTAGTTGCAGACATAAAAGAGATTAGAGAGAAAACAAAGAAAGTAAAGACGGTAAAGAAAGTAAAGGAAAAGAAATTAGATAAAAGTGCATAATAATGGAAATATTAAAAGAAAGATATTTTAAAAAACTGAGAATTGCTTTTAAAGAGAAGCATGGTATTAAGAATATATTTGCTATTCCACAACCAATAAAGATTACAGTAAATATGGGATTAGGTGAAGCTCTTAAAGATTCAAATATAGTTGACATTCTTGCAGTAGATTTAACATCAATTACTGGTCAGAAGGCAGTTAAAACAAAAGCAAAGAAAAGCGTTGCAGACTTTGAATTAAGAAAAGGAGATGTCATTGGCTTGAAAGTGACACTCCGACATGATAGAATGTGGCACTTTCTGGACAAGTTGATAAATGTAGTTTTACCGAGAATTAAGGACTTTCGTGGAGTTTCTCCGACAGCTTTTGATAAAGCAGGCAATTACACATTAGGGATTACAGAACATATTGTTTTCCCTGAAATTGATCCAACAAAAGTAACAAAGACAAAGGGTCTCTCAGTGGGAATCGGATTTAACACAAAGAGTCCGGAATTAAATAAGGAAATGTTAAGTGTTTTAGGGTTTATATTTAAAGAATAAATATGTCTAAAAGAATTAAAGCAGCAAAGTTAGTAGCACTAAAGAAAAGGACAGACTTTAAAACTCGTATTTTTAGTCAATGTGGTCGCTGTGGGAGAAGAAGAGCATATATCAGACAATTTGGTATTTGCAGAATTTGTTTTAGAGAAATGTCTCATGAAGGATTAATTCCTGGAGTAACTAAATCTAGCTGGTAAGAACATGACAAACTTTTCAATTGGAGATTTACTCATCCGAATAAAAAATAGCAGTAGTGTTTTAAAGAAGACAGTTGCAGTTCCAAAGTTTAAATTTGGAATTTCTGTACTTGAAGTTTTGAAGAAACACAAATATGTCGTTGATTTTGTTATTAATGAAAAAGATGTAGAGGTTACTCTTGGTTATGATGGAGAACAACCAAAATTCCAAGATGTAAAGCTCTTTTCGACACCAGGAAGAAGATGGTATTTGAAAGTTTCTGAAATTACTCCGGTTCGTTCTGGAACAGGTATTATGATAGTTTCTACTCCTAGTGGAGTAATGACATCAAGCGAAGCCAAAAAGGCAAAGATTGGTGGTGAACTTATTTGTGAGGTTTGGTAATATGTCAAGAATAGGTTTAAAACCAATTATTATTCCGGAAGGAGTAGAAGTAAAGCAAGAGAGTCATGTTATTTCTGTGAAAGCCAAGAATGGGTCTCTCACCGTAAATATTGCAGATGGAATTACTGTAGTTATTGAAAATGGTGTCGTTACTGTCTCAAGAGAAACAGATAGAAAGAACCATAAAATGTTACATGGTACTACGCGAGCATTGATTGCAAATGCAGTAATTGGAGTAACAGAAGGATTTACTAAAGAACTTGAGCTTATGGGTGTGGGTTATCGTGTTACATTAGAAGGTACATCACTTTCTATGAGTGTTGGTTTTAAGCATTTAGTAAAAGTAGCTATTCCAGAAGATCTTAAAGTAGAAGTTCCATCACAAACAGAAATTAAGATTTGGGGAATTGATAAACAACATGTTGGTGCATTTGCAGCTTCTGTTCGAGATATTAAACCACCTGAACCATATAAAGGTAAAGGTATTCGATATAAGGGTGAATATGTAAGGAAGAAAGAGGTAAAAACTTCTGTAGCTTAGTAAGATTAATACAAACAATATGAATATAGAACAAAAAAGAAAAAGGATCAGGTATAGAATTATGAGAACTGATGCACAATATCGTGTTTCAATTAATAAATCGAATCAATATATTTCTGCGCAATTAGTAGATTTAGAGAATAACGGAAAAGTGGTCGTATCTATTCATCAGAAAGCTTTTAAAGTAACAGCAAAAAAGAAACCTGTTGAAATATGTACAGAAATGGGAGAAGCTTTCGGAAAGCAGATTCAGGAAAAGAAGATTGATAAAATTGTCTTTGATAGATCAGGATACATTTATCATGGTAAAATAAAGGCATTCGCAGATGGATTAAGACAATCAGGGTTAATATTTTAAAAGGTAATAATGAACGATTCGAACAGACAACAAGGAAATCAAAGACAAGGTGGAAACCAACGCCAACAAGGTAACCAGAGGTATAGAGAAAGAGATACTGAACAGAAGTATTTCTCGGAAGTTATTGAACTTCGTAGGGTAACTAAGGTAACTGCTGGTGCAAAGAGACTTCGTTTTAGTGCAGTCGTTGCAGTAGGTGACAAAAAAGGATCAATAGGTATTGCTATGGGTAAAGGAGCAGATCCTCAGGAAGCATTACAGAAAGCAATTAAAAAGGCTCAATCAGCTGTTATGCTTATTAACTGGGATATTGCAAAGAAATCGATCCCACATAGAGTTGAAGGAAAATATAAGGCATCAAGTGTTATTATAAAACCAGCACCAATAGGAACTGGGGTTGTAGCAGGTGGTAGTGTACGAAAAATTGTTGAACTCGCAGGAATTGAAAATATTGTTTCCAAGAGTATTGGAAGTAGCAATTCAATTACGAATGCATATTGTGCAATTACAGCGCTTACTAAGTTAAAGAAAATCAGTCATGCAAGTCGAACTGAAAAAGTTACCGAAGAGAAGTAAAAGAACCGGACGTGGTGTAGGTTCAGGTAAAGGTGGACATACTGTAGGTTACGGACAGAAAGGGCAAGGTTCACGTGGTCGAAGAAAGGTAGCTGCAGGTTTAGAGGGTGGAAATATTCCTTTATATCGAAAGATTCCAAAACTTAAAGGTTTTAAATCACTACGACTTCCAGTATTCGAGATCCAATTAGGAAGATTAGATAAGATCGTAAAAGAAGGTGATATTGTTAATTCAGTATTATTAAGTAAGAATTTCTCATCAAAAGCAAAAGGTGGTTTCAAGATTATTGGTGGTGGCGATATTTCTAAAGCAATTACGGTTACAGGAATTAAAATGACTGCCTCGGTCAAAGTAAGTATTGAAAAGGCAGGTGGTAAGATTATAGAGTAATCAGCTACTTCATGAAACTGAAAAACTTTTTTCAAAACAGTGAAATTTTTAGCAAGATAGGGTTTACTCTTCTTATTGTTCTTTTATTTAGAGCAGTTGCTATTATACCAATACCGGGTATTCCTACGGATGCATTAAAAGATTTATTAGAAGGAAGTTCTTTTTTTCAAGTACTTGGCTTATTGTCAGGTGGTCTACTCCAGAGTATTGGTATCCTCATCATTGGTTTAGGTCCTTATATTAATGCATCTTATGTTTTCCAACTCCTTAGTGTCGTTGTTCCTCAAATAAGAGATTTATATCAAGGAGGCCCGATAGAAAGACGAGCGCTTACAATGTATACACGTTTTCTCTCGGTTCCTTTAGCAATATTACAGTCCGTAGTTATTTATAGCTTACTGAGTCGGTTGGGTCTTCTCTCAGAAAATCCTGCTCCACTGCAAGTTGTTTCTGTTATTGCACTATTAACATTTGGTTCTGTATTTACAATGTGGCTCGGTGAACTTATTACGGAATTTGGAATTGGGGGTGGCTCCTCGGTTATTATCTTAGTTGGTATCCTGGCAACACTTCCTAGAGATCTTAGTACCACCTTTCAATCAATCACTGAACCATATAAACAAGGAATCGTCGTTGCAATAATTATTATCTTGGTCATAGTGGCTGTAATCATGGCATTATCCTTTAGAAAAATAAAATTGATATATGCTCGAAGAGTAAGACCAGATGGTATGCCAGGATATATAAACTTTATCCCGATAAGTATCAATCCTGCAGGTGTTATGCCGGTTATATTTGCAATATCTATGTTGGACCTTCCAAGACTTGCTGCAACATATCTCTCCCAAAATAGTACAGATCAAGCAATTATAAATGTAGCTACGAGTATTCTCGCTGTATATAATAATCAACTTGGATTTGATGTAATCTTAGCCATTATCACAGTACTTTTTGCATTCCTTTCTGCATTCATTATTTTTAGACCAAAAGATATAGCTGAAAATATCAATAAACAAGGTGCGTACATAGAAGGAGTAAGACCAGGGAGAGATACACAGAAATATATTTTTAGGGCTTTAATCTTCACTACAGTTTTTGGAGCTATACTTCTTACTGTCCTCACGTTGCTCCCTAATCTATCGGTTATCGTCCTTGGATTACCGCAATTAGTATTAACGGGAACCGGAGCATTGATCGTTGCATCAGTAATTCTTGATATTATTAGGCAGATTCAAGCTATTCTCTCTACAAAGCACGAAAGTAAGGATTACTATTAAGCAGTAATCTATGCTGAAGTAATAGATTCTCTCGTTTGTTTGATTATTTTTCATTACCAATGATGATTGACACTTTCCGTCTTCGCGACTACAATTGGTACTGGTAAACAAAAAAATAGAAAAACAATGAAAATAAGTCATTTTGCATACAAATCTCGACAGATTAGGGCTGAGTGAACTGCATATAAACGTTTACCAAGATAATTTTACAGTACAGTTTATGGAATTAATTATACTTTTTGTTATTGTCTTGGTTGCAGGAATTCCTTCTGTAGTTGCGATTACCCAGTACCAAAAGAATAAGACGATGGAAACAAAGTTCGAAACTTTAAAGAAAGAGGAATCACAGAAAGCAGCAAAACAGAATATTGATAGGCAAATGGTAGATAGTAAATATAAGGATGCAGAGGAGGAAGCGAGGCAAATAAGAGAATCTGCAAGAGTCTTTTATGATAAGGTGAAGAGCCAGTATAAAACACAGTTAGATGATATTAACAACAAACAAAAACTTTTTGACACTCAGCAAAGAGATGTTCAACAGCGAGAAGCAGATCTCGTGAAAAAACAAGCAGAGATTGCTGAGACAAGAAAACAATTACTTTTATCACTAGAGAAAACAGCAGGTTTAAGCAAAGCAGATGCGCAGAAACAATTCCAGGAAGAATTCCAACAATCACTTATTGAATATAAAGCAACAAAGATATCCGAAGTGGAAAAGGAATTACGTTTAGTATCAACAGAACTTTCACAACAAATTCTTATAGATGCAATGCAAAGCTCTTCCATAGACTATATTAATGAAGTTACGGTAAGTGTCATTGAAATCGGAAGTGAAGAAATGAAAGGTAAAATTATAGGACGAGATGGGAGAAATATTCGTGCGTTTGAGAAATATTCAGGTGTTGATGTCATCATAGATGAATCACCAACTGCAATCGGGTTGTCAAGTTTTGATCCTGTCAGAAGAGAAATTGCGAGGATCGCTCTAGAACGCTTAATAAAAGACAAGAGAATACATCCTGTCACAATAGAAGAGCAAGTAACTAAAGCAAAGAAAGAGATGCTTGTAGAGCTCGAGAAGGCAGGTAAATTCATCGCAGAGAAAGCCTCTTGGTATGATGTACCAACAGACCTACTTCCAATTCTTGGGCGCATGAAGTATCGAGCAAGTAAAGGTCAAAATCTTTACGAACATACTATGGAAGTGATAGCTATTGCAGAATATTTAGCTCGTGAATTTAAAGTTAATGTTGCTTTCGTACAGAAAGCGGCACTCCTGCATGACATTGGTAAGGTCTTAACCAGTAAAATCAAGAAGCCACACCACCATATTAGTGGGGACATTGCTAGAAAGTATAATATGGATCCTGTTATTGTGAATGCGATAGAAGCACATCATGAAGATATAGAATCAAAGAGTGTAGAAGCAGAGATTATTAAAATAGCAGATAAAGTTTCGGGAGCAAGACCAGGTGCACGAAAGGAAAAGGCAGAAGACTATGTCGAGAGATTAGAGTCACTTGAAAAAGTTGTCTTTGATCTAGTTGGCGAGAAAGCAGAAGATATCTTTGCAGTAAGAGCCGGAAGAGAATTGCGAGTCGTTGTAAAGCCAAATCAGGTTTCTGATGACGAAGCAATTGTTCTCGCTCAAGAGATTGCAACTAAGATTAAGTCTTCTGGTGTATTTCCTGGAAACGTCAATATTGTGGTAGTTCGTGAGATTCGAGCACATGCAAATACCGGAAATGCTTGACAATAGTTATAGATTAATCTATAACATATTCAAAACAAACCATAGGAGGGATAGAAAATGACTAAGCTAGAACTTTTTTCCGTTCTTGCAGAAAAGACAGGAATGTCTAAGAAGCAAGCAAAGCAGGCTGTTGAAGCAGTTGTTGATATTATAACTGTTACTCTTAAGAAGGGTGACACAGTAACATTGACAGGTTTCGGTAAGTTCTTTGTGGGACAACTCAAGGCAAGAAAGCAAGTAGTTCCCCGAACAAACAAAGTTGTTAATGTACCAGCTCGTAGTGTTCCTCGCTTCCGCGCAGGAAAGCAACTTCGTGAAGCTGTAAGATAATAACGACTGTTTTTTTTTGGGCGGGGCAACCCGCCCTTTTTTTTGTCTCTAACAATCACTATAATGACGTATGGATTTTAAGAAAACGATTCTCATTTTTTATGTTGTTGTATACGTGGCTACTATTGTCTTTGTAATAAGATTCCCTTCATTATTGGCTGCTTCTATATCGAATATTGAATTAGTTGAGGAAGCGAATAAAGAGAGAATCGATCGTGACATACAACCTCTAAAGTACAGTAAGAAGCTTGAACGTGCTGCTGAAGAAAAAGCACAAGATATGTTTAAGAAACAATATTGGTCACATTTTGGGCCACAACAAGAGACACCTTGGAGATTTATTACCGAGACAGGGTATCAGTATACTTTTGCAGGTGAGAATCTTGCAAGAGGTTTCTCGGATTCTCCCGATATTCATGAAGCTTGGATGAATAGTCAATCACATAGAGAAAATATACTTGATGCGTCTTACGATGAGGTTGGCATTGCTATTGTGAAAGGCAAGTTACTTGGCATAGAGACCTTTCTTGTTGTAGAAATGTTTGGAAGTGAGAATATTAAGACAAATTTGACTCGTAACACGGATTATCCGACATTAAAAATTTCTTATCCACAAGAAGGAGATATCCTACAGAATGGCGCATTCACAGTCTATGGGGAAGCGAGAAAACTACAAGGTGATGCAGTGAGAATCTTTCTTGGAGATCAGTTCTATGAATCGACAACTGTAAAAGATAATATCTTTAGTACAACAAATCAAGACAAAAAACCAATTGCTGGAGATATAACAGTATTCTCTAGGGGTACAGGAACTGGGGAAGAATATCTTTTTGATAGTGTCAAAATTAAAGTTATCTCATCACAAGATACGGGGGAAGATTATACAAAATGTATCTCATCTCATGAAGATGCATTAAATATAATATTTACCTATGGTTGTAGTGATGCATCTATTGTCAAGAATATGAAGCTAACTGTTAGCGGGATTATAGTTAATAGTGAACTGGGTAATTCAGTATCAATTCAAGTGCCCATTAATTCAATTACTGGGGAAGGACTAGTTTATGAAATTGTCGTTTATTATACTGACGGAACATCTCGCTTTGTACAAATTAGGCGCGAGAAAAAAGAACAGTTTACATCTGCGGGTATTACTCAACTAGTTTCTCAAATCACTGCAAAAGATATCGTACTTATTGGTACAGGTATTCTCTTATTTATCTCTGGAGTTTTTACTGCCTATATCCTTAAAAAACGAGAATTTACTCAACATAAACATCAGGTAGTCGTTATGGTAAGTGCTCTACTTATATTAATTATTTTCATATCGAAAGGTGCTATTACTCTCTAGATTCAAAAAAGTTGACTTTCTTGTTGCTTTAATATGCGGAATTATTATTATTTGCGGATATGTATTGAACATATCATGGTCCGCTTTTATATTATGTTTAGGTATAGTGTTAGTATTTATTTTTAGATTCTTAAGAAATTCACCTATTACATTAAAGAAGAGACGCCTTGTTATGGGTCTCATCCTTATGGAGATCATCACAACTCTTGTTTTGATGATACATCCAACAATAAGCTTACTCTGGTTACAAATCTATTTAATATTCAGTTATTTATTCACAATTATTGCATTAAGGCCTGATATTCAGTTGGAGTCTGAATACGAAGAATTCATAATGATAACTTGTGTTTTATTTATCCTCTCGGTAATTTCGGTAATAATGACAATGTCTCAGATTTATCTGTTTCCAGATAGTATCCTTTTATTCTTAATAGTTGGATCCTCTCTGTTATTTTTAACTATTGCATTCTTTTCAACAAATCGATTACGCTTTGTTATTGCCGGAGTCATATTTATGCTTACTATTGCTATAAAAGAATTCACGAATGGTTCTTTTGTTTTTGACGATCTTGCCATTTTTATTCTTTATAGCCTCATGTCGGGCTATTTTATAGAGTGGATTTCAATCACGACACAAACAGAAAGGAAAATAGGCAATAATATAAGCACTACATTGTTACTACTAACTGTCCTCGCGGGAGCTTTTCTTCTTATTTTTTTGAGATAATCTTGATATCCTGATTACCATTTGGAGTGACTAATATTGCTGGTTCTCCCGGTTTCTTACCAATTATTGCTTTTCCGATAGGGGATTCTTCGGAAATCATCTTAGTTACAGGATCTGCTTCTAGTGTTGAAACTACAGTAAATGTCATTTCCTTACCGTTAATACTAATAACAACGGTATCTCCTAGATTAATACTTTCTGAATCTTGTTTTTTCATAACAGTTGCGGTTTTGATCATCAACTTCAATTCGGCAACACGAAATCTTGTTACTTCCAATTCTTCTCTTGCGGTAATGAAAGGATTATTCTCGCTTAAATCACCATCTTGTTGAGCAATGGTCATTCTTTTTTTGACTTCAGGGATATGGACTTTAAGGAGATGTTGTAATTCTTCTCTCAATTTTTCTAATCCGCTTTGTGTCAATACTAACTCTGCCATATCTTCATTCTTAAATTTAAATCGGGCAATAAAAAACTAGGGGTCTGCACGAAATCAATTATAGCATAGTGATAAGAATAAATCAAAGTAGGTAGGGAAATAGTGCGTGGAATTAATGGATAAGTGGCTTGTCTTTTGATATAATTACGTACGCCGCTATCGTCTATCGGTTAGGACATTAGATTCTCAATCTAAGAGGCCGGGTTCGACTCCCGGTAGCGGCATTGTCTATAATTCATGGTTTTACCTAAATATAGAGAATAAATCTTCGGGAGTAGAAGACACCACAGAAAATAACAACGATTTGTTATTTTCTGTGGTGAGGGGTTGAGAACTGCGAGTTTCTTGAATTAAAGTGAATAAAAACTCCTGGACGTGACCGACTCCCGGTAAGTAGATCAGATTTTAGGAAAGATTATAGAAAAATGGTTCTTTAGTAAAAATGATTCCACTTAATTAATGATTTCGCTTTCCGGTATAATAACCTATGACCTCCTCTCTCGCTGACATAATCTCCCATATCAATGCTCGTCGCAATAAAGTTCGCTATGATTTTCAAGAACTTGCGCTAATGCTCGCGGACAAATTAGGTGATAAAAAATCAACCGCTCTCTATATGAGACTTGCAAAGAATGATGAGCAAGAACTCATAATGAAAGCGTTTGGATATACTATTGCTTCGCTGAGGGGAGAGGGAAACAAAGGCAAGTTTTTTATGTGGAAGCTTAAAAAGCTAAAAGAAGCACCTCTTGAACCTACTATCTTATCAATGTCTGTGAACGAAAATATAATTCCTTTGTTCCTTATTCAATGTATAAAAAGAGCAAATTATGTCTTTGCTGTACTTGCCCATAAAGAGATAATTGAAAAATATGGTGAAGAATTATCACTTACTGTCGAAAGATTTGGAAATAAGTGGTACATAAAAGATCCACTTATCTTTAGAATAAGTAACTCAATTAAAAGCTTCTACAAAGATTTGCCCAAAGATCCTGGACTAGTTACAGACTTAGTAGGAGAATCTTTTCCAGAAACTCTCATTACTAAACACGAAACAAAAAACATTATAAGAGGTAAGTTACTACTTGGAGACCCTGTGTTGACATTAGTGCCACAAACGTATAAAATTCGATGAGTAAAGTTGATTACCTTAAGAGCAATTGAGACAAACAAAAACGTATGGTGTCACTGGATGGAAAGGTAATAACATCTCTCCCCGACGGGAAATATAAAGTCGAGGTAGAGCATAAAGAAAAAGTTAAGTACTTTATTTGCCATGTATCTGGTAGAATACGTTTAAATCATATTATGATCGCAGACGGCGATAAGGTGAAAATTGAAATATCACCTTACGATCTGACTCAAGGAAAAATAGTTTATAGATATAGATAATGAAAGTAAGATCAGCTGTTAAAAAAAGATGTCCACACTGCTATATAGTAGCAAGGACAAAGAAAGGATCTGGAAAGCCTCATCGCCGAGTTACCTATGTCTATTGTACTGCTAATCCAAAACATAAACAAAAACAAGGGTAATATTAATAAATAAAGATTATGCCAAGAATTACAGGAGTACTCATACCAGATAATAAGAAATTAAAGATTTCTCTACGTTATATTTATGGTGTTGGACCAAAGCGTGCTGCAGATATACTTGCAGTTACTAAGATTGATGGTGAAAAGAAAGCGGTAGATGTAACAGAAGATGAAATCAAGAAAATTCAGGGTTATATAGAATCGACATTTAGAGTAGAGGGACAATTAAAGCAAGAAGTAAAAGATAATATCCGTAGACTAAGGGATATTAAATCATATAGAGGAATCCGACATCTCGTAGGCCTCCCAACAAGAGGACAGAGAACAAGGCGAAATGCACGAACCAGAAAAGGTAGAAATATGGCCGTAGGTGGTTTAAATCCAAAAGTATCTAAAACATAAATAAAAGAAATATGGCAACCAAACCAGTCGAAAAGACAAAAACAGAAAAGAAACCAAAGAAAGCAGTTATTAAAGTACCTACTGGTATTGCTAACATACTTGCAACCTTCAATAACACAATTATTACACTTTCTGATGAAGCAGGTAATGTTCTTTCCTCAGTATCTCCAGCAAAGGTTGGATTTAAGAACTCAAAGAAAAGAACAGCATACGCCGCAACTAAAGCAGCCGTCGCAGCAGGAACAGCAGCTATTGAAAAATATGCACTTAAGGACATTAAAGTATTTGTAAAAGGAGCGGGAGTTGGAAGAAATGCTGCAATTAAAGGGTTATCGTCAGCAGGATTAAACGTGACTCTACTCGCAGACATTACTAGAACGCCTCATAATGGATGTCGACCTCCACGAAAACCTAAGAAATAAAGTAATTATTAAGCAAGAATCATGATTGGACCAAAAGAAAGATTAAGCAGAAGAGAAGGAGCAAACCTGTTTGTAAAAGGTGCTCGTAGTTTTTCATCAAAAGAAGGTTGGACAAAGAGACAGACAAAACCAGGTCAGCACGGAGCTCAATCCTCACGTCTTTCCAGCTATGCTCGTCAATTAAGAGAAAAACAGAAGGTAAAGAGACAGTATGGAATGAGAGAAAGACAATTTAGAAAGTTCTTTGAAGAGGCAGTACGAATTGCTAAGAATACAAACCAAGATAAAGGTTTCATTTTTCTTCAAATGTTAGAAAGAAGATTAGACAATGTCGTTTACATTTCTACATTAACAAAATCGAAGAGCAATGCAAGACAAGTAGTTTCACATAATCACGTAAAAGTTAATGGAAAGAGATTAGATACACCTTCAGCATTCGTAAATGTTGGTGATGTTATCGAGATTTCATTAAAGATTGCCGACAAAGTGAAAGCAGATTATGTAGGAATGGCTCTTCCATCTTGGTTAAGTATAGATGGAAATAAAATAGTTGTTACTGCACTTCCAACACGAAGCCAAATAGATCCGTCGATTAAAGAGTCCTTAATAGTAGAGTTGTACTCAAGATAATTTTATAAACTGATAGACATGATATCTTTTTCAGGAATAACAATAACAAAGGTTAGTGAAGACGCTTCTAAGAATTCTGCGCTTTTTGAAATAGGACCTTTACCAAAGGGCTATGGTCATACTCTTGCGAATAGTCTCAGAAGAATTCTTCTTTCCTCATTGGAAGGTGCTGCAATTACAAGTGTTCGAATTAATAACCTCGATCATGAATTTACAACAATTCCAGGAGTAAAGCAGAATCTTTTAGATGTTGTTTTAAGACTTAAGAATCTTAAAATTAGCCTCAATGGCGATGAATCGGCGATAATGACTCTAAGCAAGAAAGGAGTAGGTCCAATAACAGGAGCAGATTTTACTCTTGGTGCTGGTGTAATGATTATGAATAAAGAGTATCATATTGCAGATCTTACGGATGCTTCATCACAATTAGTTATTGAAGCTGTTGTAGAAAAAGGAACTGGATATAGAAGAGCAGATGAGTCGCTCAGAGATGAAATTGGGAGAATTCCAGTGGATTCGATCTTTAGCCCAGTAAGACTTGTTGATGCTAAAGTTATGCCTTCACGAAAAGGTGCAAAAACTGACCTTGATAAAGTAATTATTAACATAACAACAGATGGAACAGTAACTCCACAGGAATCTATCAAGCAAGCAGTTTCAATCTTGGTAGAATTCTTCCAAGAATTAGTAGTTGTTACAGGTGCGCAAGCTTTAACATCTTCAGTAATGAAGGAAGCGGTTGTTGCAAATAAGCTCGAAGGAATATCAGAAGAAGTAGTTGCGGTATTAAAGGAAGCCGGTATTGACTCAGTGGAAGCAGTCTCAGAGAAGCCAAAAACATACTTTTCGAAAGAACTTGGATTAAAACTGAAGCAAGTAAAAGAGTTAATTGCTCTCCTTGAAAGGAATAATCTTGATTTTATGAAAGATGAGAAAAAGAGTAAAAAGACTAAATCTTAATACAACAAAGAGATCGCACGATAAGTTGCTTATTAAGAACTTGTTTACGAGCTTCATTCTTTATGGAAAGGTTGTAACAACTGAGACAAAAGCACGTGCATTAAAGTCGTATATTCAGTCTCAGATTCATGATTATGCTTCTATCACAGAAAGCAGATTACAGAAGAGATGGATTAATGAGAATATTTCTACAGAGAAGTTACTTAAGAAAGCAATAGCGTCACTTGAGAAATTTAAAGAAAATAAAAAGATCTCGATGACCAGAATTTCTTCAAGAAAAGGAGATAATGCGGAAAGATTCGAAATTACAGTGATAAATTTAGTACCAACCGTGTCAAATGAACAAGACAACAATGCCAAAAAATAGTGATATATCAAGAGATTGGTATGTTATTGATGTTCAAGACCAAGTACTTGGCCGTGTAGCAAACATGATTGCTAAATATCTCATGGGTAAAAATAAAGTAGATTATACAGCACATACAGATATGGGTAATAACGTTATTATCATAAATTCGGGTAAAGTAAAATTAACAGGTCAAAAGAAGAAGTATTTAGATATTACAAGATATAGCGGATATCCTGGTGGCTTAAAAACACTCAGAGTACAGGATTTATTAGAGAATAAGCCAGAAGATGTCATTAGGCATAGTGTTAAAGGTATGTTACCAAAAAACAAACTAAGAGATCGCTATATGGCAAGAATCTATATTTACGCAGAGAGCACTCATCCTCACGAAGCTCAGAAGCCAGAACAAGTTAAATTATCATAGACGAGAGAATGACAGGGAAGTATTTTGAAGGAATCGGAAGCAGAAAAGTAGCATTGGCAAGAGTTCGTCTGTATCCTGCTAAGGATAATACACATCAGATTAATGGAAAACCATTAGAGCATTTCATTAAAGATGAGCTTTCTTTACAAGAAGTGATGAGTCCTCTGGTATTAGTAGGAATGCAAGAAAAATATGTCATTTCGGCAAATATTACCGGTGGTGGTACTACTGGATGGAAAGATGCTATCAAACTTGGAGTTGCGAGAGCATTGATTCTAATGGATGAGAAATTGAAACCAGCATTACGAAAAGCTGGTATGGTAACGCGAGATGCCCGAGCAGTGGAACGAAAGAAAGCTGGTCTTAAGAAAGCAAGAAAGGCACCACGATTCTCAAAGCGTTAACATTCTCTTTAAGTGTGAAGATGTTATTTCCTTCAGCTTTGTTTTCCGCTGTATAAATAGTTGATCCCAATGAGTTTGTATAATGAAAGTGTTGATACTTTGTCTTTTCGTTTGTATCTTAAATTCAAAAGATTGTTGTTTCTGTTGTAATAATAAGATTATTTTTGGAAAGAGTGTAAGTATCTTTGAAAACAATGGGATATCCATTGAATGGATATCTAGAGAGAAATATATAGTAAGGGTACATAGGCAAGCAATTGCTGGTGGGAACTTTAATAAATTTGGGAATATATCTGGGGTAACAATAAACATCCCTTCTTTGGCTAAGCAATCGGGGTTTATGAATGCAAAACTTTTTATCCAATGCAGTATAGTGAGGGGCATTTGTAGTTCTGCCGAAATAGCATCAATAATCTGCTCCTTATCTGATATATAATAGAAAGTGTGATGTGGATTGTTAAGAGTAATTGCATTATTCGGTGAATTCATTTCAAAAGGTAAGGGCGTATTATTCAGTAAGGTATTTTTTACCACATAATGCCTAGTAGGTATGAGATTTATAAACGATTTAATGTATTCAGATTGAGTATATTGTCCAATTTCATGGTCTATATTTCCATGGAGAAGGAGATCGTTAGTGTTGTTTCTTTTTAGAATTTTTGTGTACGCTGAAAAGATAAGTGCGGGAAGGTAATAAGGGGATAGTAATCGATATTTATCTGTGAGTATTGAAAAGTGAATTTTCTTTAGTTGGGTTTTTACCCCGAGAACTGATAAACAATGAATGATCTTCGGAATATATTGTCTATATGTAGAAAGGTTGTTGCCGAAAGTAATTGTTCGCATACCACCATTGACAATACATTCAACAGTGGCAGTCTGAGGAGTTGTATATATTTCTGTTATAAGTGTTTTGATCATACAAAGAGTGTATATCACCAAAAGTGAATGCCCTCTTAATGATAGGCTCATAAAGTATGAGAGATTTCCAACTTTTATGAATAATTTTCAGAAAACACTTTTTTAGATTATAATTACTCTACATACGGTCTGAGCTGCCTCGCTCGATATCCCGAGAGGAAAGTCCAGCCTCACTAAAACCACGCATGCAAATGCGGCAGAGGAAACTTTGCGGATAGGGTCACAGAAACGAGACCGTACGGGTGAAACGCAGCTTGGCTGCTATAGATAACCCCTGGCGTGAGTAAGAAACATCGCTAAGATAAATGAGGCAAATAACAGAAGCTGGCTTACATCAGGCCGTATGTACAATGGATATTAAAGATTTTGATTATAAATTCCCTGTGGAGAGTATTGCGATCTATCCTCCGTCAACAAGGGGTACAACAAAATTATTTGTTATTAATACTTCTAAAGGAACAATAGAAGTAACCACGTATAATAGACTCTTAGATTATCTCTCACAACAAGATCTACTGTTGCGAAACATTTCCCAAGTTATTAATTCGCGCTTAAAGATAATATTGCCAGATTCTGGAAGAACTGCGGAAGTATTTGTACTTTCTATTCATGACGCAATAGAAAGTCAGATGAAGATTGAGGTTCCTGTATTAATTAAGGGTCATAAAAAGAAGCTTTTAAATCGAATAATATCTTTATCTGAAAATTGGAATCTCGTTGTTACTGAAAAAGAAGCAGATATATTTGTTGGTACTTTTTCTATTGATGAAAAGTTACCAACCAGCTCTATAAAAGAGGAATTTATAGTATTTCTTCATAATCATGGAGAAGTTCCCTTGCCTCCCTATTTTCATCGTGAGCAAGAAGAATCAGATAAACAAAGATATCGAACAGAATTTGGGAGTATTCATGGATCAGTTGCTGCGCCTACGGCTTCTTTAAATCTTAAAAAATCGGCAATTGATGAGTTAATATCAAAAGGAATTATTGTGTGTGATGTGGTGCTTCACGTGGGGATGGGAACATTTACACCATTGAAAGAAAAGAATATTGTTGAGGATTCTTTGCATACTGAATATTACTCCATTCCTAAAAAGACAGTAGACCATATTGTATTAGTAAAGAGTACTACAAGAAAAGTTATTGCAATAGGAACGACAACCCTCCGTGCAATTGAGTCTGTGAGCCCTGAAATGCTATCAAGACATGAAAGAATTGACAGCCACACAAATATATTCATTCATGATCCTTATACCTTTAAATACGTTGATTCCCTCCTCACTAATTTCCATTTGCCAAAGAGTTCTCTGATTATGCTCGTAGATGCATTTTTAAAGGCGAAAGATTCAAAAATATCATGGAAAGAGATTTATACATATGCAATCGAACATGATGCAAAGCTCTTCTCTTATGGCGACTCAATGCTTATTCTTTAACTTGTGAATGCTTTGAGAAGATTTTCTTGCTTACCAAGAAGTAGAACTGAGGGTTTTTCTAAAATGTTCCAAACAAAAGGATCAAGCTTTTGTTTTCTGCTTCTAAAATCCGAAGGATTTATCATCGTATACAGTATCTCTCTTTGTAAGCTAGCTTCGATATTGTGAATAAATATTGAAACCTGATCAATTTTTGGTGTACCGACAAGAAGTAAATCAATATCATATTTTGCTTTTGGAGTTCTAAATAGATAATAACTGGTTAAGAGAAGAAAATCAGTCCCATCAAACATATCGACATTATTCATAATCATTCCGCCAACTCCATATGATTTATGAAAGAGGGCAAGTATCTCAAAAAAGAAAGAGTGTTCTCTATTAATTGAGTAGAAATTCTTTGATGGTGTTTTTTCCTCGTTGAGAATATGCGACTTTTTAAGGAGAAGTATTTCCCGACCTACAGCATGTACCTGCAACTTAACAATCCGGCTTAATTCACGGAGTCCAACCTTGTTATCCATATTCTCAAGGAAATACCAAAGGATACGTATACGTGTCTTTGAACGGAACAATTTTTCTAGTGTCAGCGATGTATTTAGAAACATAGTTTATTATAGCAAAAGCTTAGATTTTCTCTTTACTCCTAAAGAGAAGTTTGTTACATCTATTATATGTTGAGTGAAACTTTTCTGCAAAGGATAAGAATAATAAGCAAAAAGACCGTTACTAAGGCTAGGTGTGTTATTTACTTTATGTCCCGGGATCAAAGGATTGAAGAGAATCAAGCATTAATGGCAACACAGCAATATGCAATTGACAAGGGATTACCACTCGTTGTTTTATTTATTCTTAAACTAAACTCAAAAGTAAGAGCACAACAGCACTATGAATTTATGCTAAAGGGACTTCAAGAATTATCATTTTTACTTATTCACTACGATATTCCTATGATAATTCGTACCGGTAAAAGACGAGATGTTCTTTCAGCTATTATTAACGACCTTACGCCAGACAGTATCTTTCTCGATTTTTCACCTTTGAATGGACAAAAAAGTATACAAGAATTTCTTATAGAACAACGGGTTTCTGTTTTCGTAGTTGATACTCATAATATCGTTCCTGTTTGGGTAACATCTCAAAAGCAAGAATGGTCTGCATATACGATAAGGCGAAAAATTCAAAAGCACCTTTTAGAATATCTTGAAAAACAACCGGTAAAAGTTAGAGTTCACCCTTTCACGATGAGAGAGTTAAATATTGAACAGCCGATCTCTTTTTTAAGAAATGTTAAAGTAAGGGAATTAACGAATTACTCTCTAATTATTAAGTCTGGCACCAAGGCAGCTTTGGCCACACTTGAGGATTTTTTGGAAAGCAAGATAGATGTCTATCAAGAGTTAAGGAATGATCCAAGTAAAAATGGTCAGTCAGATTTATCAGGGTATCTTCATTTCGGTCAAATAAGTTCATTGCAGATAGTAAAAGAAGTTTTTAATAAGTATGGTAATAACATTGAGAATTTACCTTCAGGCCCAGCTACATTTATAGAAGAAATTATTGTCCGTAAAGAGCTTTCTGATAATTTCTGTTATTACAATAGGAACTATCGCCTACTTGATGGAGCTCCCGCTTGGGCAAGACAAACTCTTGCGCGACACGGAGAAGACAAACGACAGTATACATACTCGATTGAACAGTTAGAGAATGCTATGACACATGATCTGTCTTGGAATGCTGCGCAAAGACAAATGATTCAAACTGGTAAAATGCATGGGTATATGCGAATGTATTGGGCAAAGAAAATATTAGAGTGGTCTCCGTCACCAAAAAATGCCATAGAAAGTGCTATATATCTTAATGATACATATGAGCTAGATGGATATGATCCTAATGGGTACGTGGGAATACTATGGAGTATTACAGGCCTCCATGATAGACCTTGGTTTGAAAGAGAAATATACGGAACAGTACGGTATATGAATGAAGCGGGTTTAAAAAGAAAGTTTGATCTGGACACATATATTAAGCGATGGACCATTTAAAAGAGATTGTCTACTAAATGTGAAAAGTGATATAGTATTAATATAACTTCAGTCATACAGCCATGTCTTCAAACTCAAAAGTGAAAGTTCTTGTAATAGAAGATAATATAGACCTTTTAGAAATGTTTCGTATTAAATTTGAACATGATGGATTTGAAGTAAAAACTGCACTTGATGGAGAGAAAGGGATTCTTGCAGCAGTAGAGTACAAGCCGGAGATTATTCTTTTAGATATATTAATGCCTAATATGGATGGTTTTGAAGTACTTAAAGCAATCAAAGAGAATACAGGGTTAACAAGTAAAATAATTGTTCTTTCTAATCTTGGTCAACCGGAGCAAATAGATCATGCATTTGAATTAGGTGCAACAGAATACCTAGTGAAATCAAACCACCAACCTTCGGACGTAGTCACACGAGTTAAGGAAATACTTGGGATGGTTCCTGGCTCTGCATCTACAACTACTGCTGGAAAAGATGATATAACAGTTAAACTTGTCGAACTTAAAAAACTACTTGATGAGGGTGCAATCTCTCAGGAAGAATTTGAGAAAGTAAAAAAGAAGTTATTGAAAGAAGATTAATCAAAAATACTGAGGTCATCTGTCCGATTTATCATATTCTCTTCTAGATTAGGATGTAGTTTCTTTAGATATTCATCCATTGTTTCAAAACCAAGAGTTAGTCTGTATTTATTAAGATTATTTTCCTCATGAGTTAATTCTCGTTGGATTGCAATTCTCACTATTTATTGCTATCCATTTCTTTTTGCTTTAACTAATAATTCTTTACAACGAGTAACCCATTCTTTCTCCCCCGTTTCATTGGTTACTAACTGAGAATACCAGAGTATCCGTCGTTCAATCTCACTAATTGAAGCTTCTCTTACTAATGCATCATTTATTATTGCAGAACCTGCGAAGTTTATTCCCATATCTGTTGGTGAAAAATATTTGTGCAATGGGTTAGTTTTTGGGAGGAATCTACTAACGATTTGTTTTAATAGTAAAAAAGCATCGAGGTCTCTATTGTAGTTAATTGCTGTCGCTCCATATTTTTCCTTATGAAAAGTATCTACCATATTGTAGTCACCGATATCAGCGGTTGCTGCTTCATAGGCTATATTAACAGGATGATTGATAGAGAGATTCCAAATAGGGAATGTTTCGTATTTTGCATATCCAGATGTTAACCCCTGTTTTGTATCAAAGTAAATCTGGCCTAGGCAAGTAGATAATTTACCACTATTCGCGGCGGGACCCGTGACAATCACTATATCTTTTTTAAGTTTTATATAATCATCTTTGCCGAAGCCTTGATCACTCAGAACGATATCTAGATTTTTTGGATATCCCTCAATGTGGTATCTTTTGTAAACGGTATATCCCTTTGAATCAAACCGTGCGACAAACTTATCGAGAATACTCGTTACTTCATGTGGGCATCTATTAATGACAATAATTGGCTTTATGAAAAATGTAGCCTCAAGTCGAGTAAGTAGATCTAGAGCATATCGTATATACGAGATACTCTTATTAGTGAGTTGCCTATTATCGACGATATCTCCGGCATCGAAACAAAAGATTACTTCAGCATGTTGTATGACTTTCTTTAAGATTCGAACTTTATTATCTGCTTGAAATCCAGGCAAAACTCTCGCGGCATGTGGATCGAAAAGTAATTTCCCACCTACTTCTAGATAAAGACGACCATTTTTAAAAAGTTCTAATCGCTTTAAGATTGCGTCAGATTGTAGTGATACGTACTTTTCATTATCGAAGCCAATTCTGTCATATTTTATAATGTCTGTAGAATTCATAATGCACTCTCTTGAGTATTCCATTATAATTGAAAATATGACGGAACAACAAGGTCAAGAAAAAAAACTCAGTCATAATGTACTGATAAGGGCAGTTGATGCTGCTAGACGTCGAATAAGTCGGGTCTTTGGCAATTTACGAGGAAATAATGAACCATACTCTGCACAAGTAGATAGTCAGTTGGTTCAGGAAGTTATCCCAGATACTACAATAGAAATTGAAGATAATAACGCTTTTGAATTAATGGAGCAAAAACGTAATCCTGAGTTAGATAATCTTGCACAGATTACTAGAGTCATTCATAGAGGCAAGGAATTAGATCCTGAAAATAAGCGAGAATGGGATAAGGTAACTAATGGGAATAGAATATATTGGCCTGATGGTGAACTAGTTACCGGATACTATAGAACAGAAAATGAAAAAGAACATAGTTACAATGGTTTAATTATCTTCCGTCAGGGCAAAGAGACAATACTTATTAAAGGTAGCGAGAGATATTTCCAGTCTTTTTTAGAAGAGATTGAATACTATTCTGCACGTATAATTGATCTAGAACAGCGATTCCTGTGGGTATACAACCTTGGCCAGGCAATAGAGAAAGAAAACTTACTCCAATTGAGCAAAGAAGATATTACAGAGAGAATGCTTCGTGAGTATATACTACTTTCTGATAAACAAAATACTGTTCAAGAGCATAGTCCATTCTTTGACAGCATTTATGTACCAACAACAAAACAACAGAGTAGTAATTTTGAAAAAATAAAATTTCTTATTAATAGTATAGAACAGATAATTGATATTAATACTTTTAATAGACTAATGACGACAATGAGAGCAAATCTTGTATACGACATGGACAAAGGTGATTTACTTAATCTTGTGCATTTTATTCGTGAAGCAGCTCTGCAACCACAAGATACAGCCGATGATATCAGACAAGATTCCAGTACAAATTCGTCATATCCTAATATAGACCTTACCTATTCTCTCCCTAGAGATGGAACTGATATGGAAGGAGAATTACGGAACCTTCCAAATAAACACATGCCTTTTCTAAACAATATACCACTCTCGGGTTTTCGAGTTGAAAAAATTGATTTTGGTAATGTTTCCGGAGTTGCAGGACATCACGTATTTGATCAAGGGTGGTTCCTTCAAGATAGAGTAAGAGATGGAGACTATCTATTTAGAATGATTCAAGAAGTTAATAGAAATAAACAGAGTTTGGGGGATTTGGCATTTATATCAATTAGTGGTTATGCGCACACATACTTTATTAAGTACAAGGGAAAATACTTCTTATCTGGGGAGGATGGACGTCATAGAACTGCAATATTTAAGTTGATGGGTGCAAAGAAAGTACCGGTTTTGGTTCGGGAAGCTATTTACGTTAATTTGGTTACTGATAAATAAATTCATCTATAATATATGTTAGAGGGTAATAAACAAGACCGGATATTCATAGAAGAAAATATAACGAGAGGAGAAGAAATATATCGGATGACTATTGCTGGAGAAATAATTGATATTCCACAGATTATTGAAAGGCTGAAAGGAACAAATAAACACTATGTACTTTCTGCATGGGAAACGATGCCTGATGTCGAAGCATCTATCATTAATCCAATAGTTAGGTTTGATCGCACTGGAGAGCTTATTAACAAGTTACATGGATTAATTAGTAATGGGGCTGTACCATCCTACATAATAGCGCTAAACCATTCCCCAAGGTAAAGTATTCCTTTGTAGATTTTAATTTGAGTGAATTATCCGATCTAATTCCACGCATACCAAAGAGAAACAAGGTTGAATGCAAGTCCTACAACAATAAGAAACCTATCATATAAAGGTGGGTAGCTATGTAGTCTAACTAGATTAAATGTAAAAAGGATCCCGGCAAAGATAATATTTGCCCATCTATTAGGTTGGTATGGCAAAATAAGTGAAAGGAATATCATTAATGCGGCGAGGAATTCTTCATTTACGAATATATTAGCGATATGGACAACCTATCCTGAGATGCAAAACACGGAAAATCCGATTATTTGGCAAGATAAAAAGAGATATTTTGTTGAAAGTTTTGAAGGTGTTATTGAAGCCGGTGGAGTACCGATGTTGATTCTTGCTTTTAATGGGTTTGATACATAGATAAATATACTAGAGGTTTATTAGCTCAAAGGCAGTCATTGCATAACTGGCTATTTGGTTTTTATTTGTTTTGGCAAATTCTTTATAATGTTCTAAATCCATAAGTCTTGTGTAGTCAGATACTCTTTCTGTAAAGAGAATTCCTTGAAGATGATCAAATTCATGAAGAATAACTCTCGCGAGTATTCCATCTGTTCGCAATTTAAATTTCTGATTACTCTCATCGTATGCAGTAACCTCGATTAATTTCGGGCGTAATACTGGTCCAAATAGCCCATTTCGTAAGACACTTCCACAACCTTCGTATATTTCTACTATTTCCTTGGATTGGAAGGTAATTTCTTGATTAAAGTATTTTCTTAATGTTAATACCTCACCACTCTTCTGAGGTTCACGGACCTTGGTAACGAAGATGTTTTTATTTATTCCAATCTGCGGAGCTGATGCACCTATAAGCCGGTGTGATTCTAGTAAACCTGCAAGCACAACCGCGATATCTAGATCCTCTTGGGTTAACGGTATAGGAATATTTATGCTTTTTTGATGAAGTCGGGGATCACCAATTTGAAGAATGTTTGTGTCGATTGCCATAGTTATTGTAACCCAGTTGTAAATAATTCTCGATAGGCCCTTACCTTATCGGGATTTATCCATTCTAGTCCGCCGTCGTTCTTTTGGGTATTCCACATTTTAAAAATCTGAGAACCATTAGGTGAGGTTACCTCAGCAATAAGTATGATATCGTCAAGGACATTAAGAAAATAATCTTTCGTAAAGTTAAGAGAGGAGTCACGATCTTTTAAGTAAGTAAAAATGCATCGTTCAAAAAGATGAGCGAGAACGACATGAATGATGGCTTCCGGGTTAGTGATTTTTGTGTGAGTCCAAATTACTCTATCCGCTTCTTTATTATTATCAATGAGTTCGTATCTCTGTTGTTTCAAAGTGCTTGCTCTTTTCATCATCACAGTTAATTCTGTTAATCCCGCAATAAGAAGTACGGAATCTGTTTTCAGGATTTCCTCGAGAGCATCCTTTAGGAGATGTCTCCTTTTTTCTCCAAGAATATGTAGAAAAGTATGGGCACCGGGTTCCTCTACTTCACCTGCAGTTAAATATCTCTTAAAATTTTGATGAATTTTCTCAATCTTTATAATATCTTCGGGAGTTAGATGTATAAGCCTTTTAATGAGAGGAATATATGATCTAAAAGACAACAAAATATACTCTTCTGATGAAGATAAGAGTGCTTGATGTACTTCGGGAACAGCAATAAAACCTTTTGTCAAAAGACTTAATAGGTTTGTATCGACGGAGGGCATTATAGATTCCTCGAAAGTTTATATAATCCTACCTTTTTACCCGAGATGAGGATATCAACTTGCTCGATAACCTTGAGATATTTATTCTGTTTTAGGCAACTTAAGAAAACGTCTTTTGCGGAAGTTATAATGACGATAATACCGTCATCTTTGATAACTCTTGCAAATTCATTAAGCATTTTCTCGTAGAGTTCCTCAAGGTCGGCTTTATGAAAGTTTCCCCAAGGTGGATCAGTAATAATCTTTGATATCGAGTGGCTTTTTATTTCACTCATATTTGTCGCATCCATTTTTTTAATAGAGATATTTTTGAGATCACCTAATTTTCTTGAGGCTTTTTTAAGAGTGTTAATATCTTTATCTCCTATAATTACTTTAGTATATGGGTACTGTTCCAATCGCTGAATAAGAAGTGAGCCACCTCCGACAAATGGATCTAGGATAATATCGTTCTTGTCTGGCTCTGAATATGAGTAAATTAATGAGCCAATTTCTGTTTTGATTTCTCCTTTATCATACTTATCACTGGATCTATTTGTTTGACGTATCCCGAAATACCATTTCTTTGAGCTTCTCATAAACAACCAGAATTCATTGTCTGGGCGAATCCTATCGATTTGTAGCTTACTTAATGACCGTATTCTACTTTCTAGATCATTAAGATAGCGCGGTTTAATTGAAACGGTACTACCTTTGAATGAGATCATGACTCGAAAAGTTCCTCTATGACGACCTACCAATGAAGTAAGCTGGGGTATTCGCAGAGTAGAAATAACATACTCGGGAGTCATTTTTTCTTGGAAAGAGCCTTTGTCGAGAAGAGCAAAAATATTTGATAAAAAAGGAATTTCTTTATTAAGTTTACGAGAAAGTGAAAAATCTAAGAAACCATTCTCTAAATGGAAAATCCTTGCACGAAACTCTTTTTCTAATAAAATTCTTACTTTACTTTCGAAACCAGTAGGGAATGTGGCAAAATAGTTGAACATAATGAATGGTATCACGACTGATAGATCTATGCACCAACTAGGCTTCGTTTACCGGCACCTCATCGAGGAGATGACGGTAGCATAACACGTTTCTATTTATGCAAGACTCTTCCCAAGAAGATAAGCACAATTGCACCAAAGACTGCCACAACAAGACTGTAAAGATTAAAACCAGTAACTCCTGTTTGGCCAAAGAAGTTAAAGATAAATCCCCCAACAAAGGCACCAATGATTCCTAAAACGATATCTTCGATAGTACTATGATCGCTTTTCATAATCATACCTGCAATCCATCCAGCTAAAGCACCTAAAACGATCCAAAGTAGTAAATCCATGTGTAATTATATTAACTTAGTTATTTTACAGACATCCAACTATTCTGCTTGCTGTTTTCCAGAAAGAACTTGTACCAACTTAACAATTCCCCATGCAAGAGCTGCATAAACAATAATAGCTACAATTGTTGCAGGTTCTAATACTGCTCTTGTTTCGACACCTTGAGCGACACCATTTCTAAAGATGCCTTCAAATGGTGCAATTGATAGATTTGTTAGGTTATAAATAAACATCACAAAATCACTAGAGGTATTTGCACCAAGTACTTTTAAAATAAGTCTTGCAAGTAATAAAATATCAACGGCTCCAAAGAAAAAATAGATCAAATACTGAATTGTCTGGAAAGCTGACGCATTCGGTTGTTCTAAACTAGTTATAGGTTGTTTTTCTACACCCTCCGAAACGATTACTTCTTTTACGATCTCTGCCATTTAGTAAGTACAATTAAGTTATATTAAGTAAAGCGTACAACTTATTTGAACACATGTCGATTATATATCGAAACTTCGTGCTCTTTGATTTAGATAATACGATGAAAGAAACAGAGCCATTAAAACTTTTATTCAGAATATGAAATAATCGAACTTAATGTTGTCCAAGACTGTATGGTTACTGTCTATGAATATAAGAATAGTAAAATATTAAATTACCGACCTGTTTTAGATTTGGAAATGAGTAAAAAACTACTTCGTATTGCGAGTATCTTCCCAGACGGATGTAAAGAGTGCTCACCTCTTTGAGGTGGGATTCTGTCATAGGAAATATACCGTAGTTTGGATAAGGAGCGTATTTATAGATGAATTCGATATGCCTTGTAAAGACGCAAAATTGTTTGCATTTTTACTTCGGTTCCTCATTCTATTAAGTAATATTCAAAGGTAGAATACTCACTCCCCGACTAGGATTCGAACCTAGGACCCAGTGATTAACAGTCACTTGCTCTACCGCTGAGCTATCGAGGAATATGGGTATTATAATTGACTCCTTTTATTTTTTCAATCCTCGAGGAGTAACCCTATTCAAGTGAGTATAATTTATCAGTTACAAAAAAGTAATTATGGTACCTGAAAGTAAAAGAGTAGCCATATAAATACCGTTAGATTGAGTCAGTTTTGTAGATTGAGGAAAATAAAACTAGGTCGCCGGAGGCTCGAACTCCGCACCTACTGGTTAAAAGCCAGTTGCTCTACCGGATGAGCTAGCGACCCATAAACGAATTATATCAATTCTCATTTCAAAAGAAAATACCCTATGTGTCCAATCTCGCCTATCAAAGCAAGCTTCAATAAGATTAATGAGAGATGATCGTTACGATGAAAGTATTTCTTTTTCTTTTAAGAATTTTTCGATCTGTATTCTCTGTATAATGAATCCAAATACCTTGTAATGGATAAAGATGACTTCCAGGATCATTTTCGCGTCGTGAAGAAGACCAGTAACTAAACCATATTTCTCAGATTTCCTTGTGTGAGATACACCTGCCAATTCCACATATTTCGCCTTTACCTTTCCAGAGAGAACGATTGAATTCATTTCATTATCGAGAGTCCAACGAATATCTGTAAAAAGAATATCTTTGAATATTTCGATAAAGGAACGCCGAAAAGCATGTTCTCCAAGCATCATATAGGTAGAGCCTACAAATCTTGCCCAGGGTTCGTCTTCTCCTCTTATCATTGGAATGACATCGTATTCTTGCAGAAGCACATTAATTCTTTCTAATTGTTGAGGTCTTACATTCTGTAAGTCTGCGTCTAGAATAACGATATTCTCTTGTCTGCTGTTATCTAATGCTGTTCTAATTGCCATATCTTTGCCCTTGTTAACATCGTGATGAATAACTCGAAGTTTTGGAAAGGAGAGAGAGTTGTAATATTCAATAAACTCAGGGGTAGGGGAGTCATTCACAAGTATTATTTCTGTAACGGATGTCGTTTTGCCAACATCCTCAATAAGCGTAGCAATGGTCATCTTTTCTTTATATGCGGGAATAATAACAAGCATTTTTGAAAAGATAATGTAATATGAGATATTGTATCATTTGCAATCATTCGGTAAACTGTATCTATTTAAGTTCACTGCCTCACTATGCAAAAAGAATATTTATACCTTGGAGATAATTCTGTACATAACGATCGCTATTTACTCGCTGTCTATAAAATAATTCCTTACGATGGTGTTAGTCTTGAAGATGCGGCTTCGGAGATTGCAGCAGAATCTTCTACAGGTTCTAATCTTCATGTAGGATCAGCGACTAATTTCTCATTAGACCTTAATGCTCGAGTGTATAAAATAGATGAAAGAAATAATCTCGTATATATAGCCTATCCTTGGGAGATTTTTGATAGTGATGGAAATGTCCAGAATATCCTAACTTTCCTTGTTGGTAATGTTATGGGGATGAGTGAAGTAAAAGCATGTCGTCTTTTAGATGTTTACTTTCCGCCCCCAATGTTAGTTCATTATGATGGGCCAAGATACACCATTGATGATATGCGTAACTACTTACAAGTATTCGATAGTCCTATATTAGGAACAATTATTAAACCGAAAATCGGTTTAACTCCAAATGAATATGCAGAGCTCTGTTACGATTTCTGGGTAGGTGGAGGAATGTTTGTGAAAAATGACGAACCGCAGGCAAATCAACATTTTTCACCATATACTCAGATGGTAGACGCAGTTCGTTGGGCAATGGATAAAGCAGAAGACGAGACAGGACACACAAAAGTTCACTCTTTTAATATATCAGCTGCAGATTTTGACACTATGATACGTAGAGCAGAGTATATTATTACAAAAATGAAGCCAGGAAGCTTTGCTTTTCTTGTTGATGGAATTACTGCAGGATGGACTTCAATACAGACAATTCGAAAAAGATATCCAGATATATTTCTTCATTTCCATAGAGCTGGTCATGGAGCATTTACACGTGAAGAAAGCCCTTTCGGTATGACTGTTCCTGTTTTAACGATGTTTGCGAGACTTGCTGGTGCATCTGCAATCCATACAGGTACTGCTGGAGTTGGTAAAATGGCGGGCACTCCAGACATTGATATTCTTGCAGCAAAGGAAGCACTTAAGATTAATATCGAAGGTCCCTATTTTAATCAAACTTGGAGCAAGATTCCATTACAAGATAAAGATCTTGTTGCAGCTATTGATCGTGAGAAAGGCCAGTGGGCATTGCCTATCCATAAATTTGTCCAACAAAGAAGCGAAATAACACATTTAGAAACAGACGCACATGATTGGAGATTAGTACGTAAGATGGCTCCAATTATCTCAGGTGGGTTAAACCCTGTATTGCTTCCCGAGTTTCTCGAAATAATGGGAACAATCGACTTCATAACGACAATGGGTGGTGGAGTTCATTCTCATCCTATGGGAACCCAAGCAGGTACACGAGCCGTTGTGCAATCATATGAAGCGTGGAAGAATAGTGTTTCTCTCGAGGAATATGCAAAGAGCCACGAGGAACTGAAAGTAGCTATAGAGTTCTATAATAAGAACGGTATTCAGGCACATAGGCTTAAAGGGAACGAAGCGGTATAATCCTCCGGTTTATTTTGTAGGTCTCGCGGAGTATAATAACCTCTATGCCCGAGACACAAATTGAACCTGGAGTTGAACAAATTCTGCATGAGCCAGACATAGAACAGCCTAAAGTTGATGTATTGCATAAATACAGAAGCTTCTTTTTTTCTTTACAGATTATTATCTTTATTCTTGTAGTATTAGGTATCGTTCTTGCGTTTGCAGCTCCACAGTTTTTAATGAGTTTTCTATCGCTACTTTGGATTACCACTATTTGTCTTGCAGGATTCTTCTTAGTACTCGGTGCAATGATTATTATTGGAATGCGGGCTCAAGTAAAACGAATACTTGAGATTATAATGGAAGGCAGTCTGGGTATTGTAGATATTATTGAATTTGTAAAAGAAGCTATCCGTACAACAGTAAGAACTATTCAAGATGTATTGCTCTTTCTAGTTCCTTTGTTCAGTTATAGTACTGCATTTCTTATTTATTTCCTTATTTTAGTACTCTTTAAATTCGTTGGAGCTCGTTTTGATGTCAGTATCTTCACTATTGGTTTAACCGCTGTGTTAATGCTCGCTATTGGTTTATTAAATAGGGCTTCGCGCAAAAGGGTAGATACAGGCACTTGGTTTTCTGCATTTAATAAGAAATTCCAATCAGTATTTGCAGATGCTATGGAAGTCGCTGTTTTCGTACTTTTCTTAACTATGGATAGTACAGCATTATTTTTCTTACCTTCTTCGTTAAATATCCCGCTTAGAGCTGAGCTTTTTGGCTTTGATTTAATGGTTCGTGGGTGGGATTTCTCACATGGAGTACAATTTACGCTGACGATCGTTATGATCACTGTTGTCATAGAGCTTATTCGATACGCATCGCGTATTGCAACCGGAGGAGTATATTTTTATCAAGAGATTAATCAATACATTGGCTCAACAAATGAAAAGCTTTCTACAGGTGACCAAATTAAACATGCAATTAGGCAGAGTTTCGAAGCTAATAAAGATGATGTTGTAAAATTTATTACCTATTTCACGATTCTTATCTTCGTTTTCTTGGCATTTCCAAAGTTAAAGCTACTTTCTATGGCAACAGCAAGCGCAGTAGGTTTATTATTAGACTTTATGTATCGGGACAGAATGAGTGTAAAGCGTGGGGAAGATTTGATTTCCCGAATTATTACTAAAGTATTCAAAGTATAGTATGTCAGTACGATTTACAGTTATAAATGAGTCGTTCGTTTGCCAAAATTGTGGGCAAGATGTTCCTAAATCTTCTCGGACTTGTCGTAACCATTGTTCCTTTTGTCTCTACTCATTACATGTAGATATTGATCCAGGCGATCGTGCCGAAGTATGTAAAGGACTCATGCAACCGGTTGATTATGAAATTAGAAATGGTGAGATAGTGATTATTCATAAGTGCCAGAAATGTGGTGGATTTCGAAGGAATAGGGCTGATAATGATGATGATCTTACGCAATTAGTGAAATAGATTCAAAACACGGCTAAGAATATATACTATAATCTAAAAGAATTAAATTATTATAAAAATATATGGCAAAAGTGAAAAAAGAAAGTTCTCATGTAGAAAATACTTCTGATGTGGAAACAGGTGAAAGACAACAGATTATAGAATCTGCTGTTGCAATCATTGAAAAGAAGTTCGGTGAAGGAAGTATTATGCGTTTGGGATCACGCAAGAAACTAAAAGTGGATATTATTTCTACAGGTTCTCTTATGTTAGATGCAGCACTCGGAGTTGGTGGTTTACCCAAGGGTCGCGTTGTAGAAATCTTTGGTCCAGAAGCTTCAGGTAAAACAACTTTAGCATTACATGTTATTGCAGAGGCACAAAAACTTGGAGGGAAAGCGGCATTTATCGATGCAGAACATGCACTTGACCCAGGTCGAGCTAAGGTAATTGGGGTTGATATTAACGATCTCTATGTCTCGCAACCAGATTTTGGTGAGCAGGCACTTGATATTCTTGAGACATTAGTCCGTTCAGGCGCATTTGATGTAATAGTCATTGACTCAGTAGCTGCACTTGTTCCAAAAGCAGAAATTGAAGGTGAAATGGGTGACGTGCACATGGGATTACAGGCACGTTTGATGTCACAAGCACTCAGGAAAATAACTCCTATAGCTTCATCGACAAATACACTTATTATCTTCTTAAACCAAATGCGTATGAAGATTGGTGTAATGTTTGGAAATCCGGAAACAACGACAGGTGGCAATGCCTTGAAGTTCTTTGCCAGCGTTCGTTTAGATATTCGAAGAAGAGAAGAGATTGCTATTGATGGTGAAATTCAAGGACATACTCGGGAAGTTAAAATTATCAAGAATAAAGTTGCACCTCCATTTAGGTCAGCATCATTTGATCTTCTTCTTAAGACTGGTATTGATAAAGTGGGAAGCATTTTTGATGCAGGTGTAAAGTATGGCATTATAGAGAAAGCTGGATCTTGGTACAACATAGGTGAAGAGAAGATTGGCCAAGGTAAAGAAGCTTCTATAAGCTATTTGCGTGAGCATGAAGAGTTACAGAGAATGATTAAAGACAAGGTACTCGAGAAAATAGCTTAAACTATGCGTAAATACAAACTGCCCGGGCTTTTCTTAGGGGATAATGATCTTGTTGAAAGATACGGTAAAAATATTGCCGGGTTTCTTAATACAAGAGGCATAAAATCCATTGAGGAGTTAGAAAGTAACTCATCGATCGATGGTGATTATTCTCAAGATATATTTGATATTAAAACAGCTGTTGCAGAGATATTAAAAGCAGTTAAAAGCAAGAAAAAGATATGTATTTATGGAGATTATGATGTCGATGGAATGGTTTCATCTTCAATTCTATGGCAATATTTATATCGTATATTAAAAGCAGATGCGACAATTTACATTCCCTCGCGACATGATGAAGGGTATGGGTTAAATGAAGATGCCGTTCAAGAGCTAATTAAAAAAGGGACGAATTTAATCATCACCGTGGATTGCGGTATTCGTGATTATGAATTAATTGCAAAATACAGAGACAAAGCAACGTTTATTGTTACAGATCACCACCAGCCTGCGCAAGAGATTCCTAATACGACAGTGGTTCACCCTCTCTATCCTGGTAAAGAAGCAAAAAATAAACACACGTCGGGCTCGGTCGTTTCTTGGAAGCTAGTCCGTGAACTCGAGGTTGATCTAGGGAACCATGATTTTTCTGATTCGGTTATAGACCTGGTTGGACTTACTTTAATAACCGACATGATGCCTATTATCGGTGAAAATAGAGTGATCCTAAAGCGTGGTCTACAGAAAGCAACAACTCATCCCTCGCTCAGTATTAAAACAATACTTGCGGTATCGGGAGCAAAATTTGATAGCATAGATACCTATCATTTTGGGTTTATTATTGGTCCCCGCTTAAATGCAGCAGGGAGAATAGGGAATCCCTATGAAAGCTTACGCCTTATCTCTTCTGAGAAAGAAGATTTTGTGAAGGAGATCGCTGGGAAATTAGAAAAAGTGAATAAAGAGAGGCAAGATATTCTGACGAAGTCTTTGAGGGAAGCAGATGAGACGAAATATATTATTAATGACAAGATAATCCTTGCATACAATGAAAATTGGGATGATGGGATTATAGGACTTGTTGCAGGGAGACTTTTACAAAAATATGCAATGCCAACATTAGTTCTTACAAAAGATAAATCTGGTGAGTTAAAGGGTTCTGCCCGGAGTATTAGTGGTTTAAATATAACAGAGCTATTGGAAGGATTTTCTAATAATCTTTCTAAGTATGGTGGTCATGAATCTGCGGCGGGTTTCTCTTCTCATGAGGAATTCTCAGTTTTTCTTGAACACTTCCGTGATTATGTTAGTAAAAACCTTGAGAATTACAATCCTACAGAAGTAATTGATATAGATATGAAGGTTGATGCAAATGAAGTAACTCAAGAATTATTAGATGTTGTTGCAATACTCGCGCCTTTTGGACAAAAGAACCCAGAGCCACTATTTGTACTCGATGCTACCCTTGAGTCTTTTCAACTGGTTGGCCAAGATAAAAACCACGCCTCTTGTTCTTTACAAGGAACGGGACAGACGATAAAAGGAATATATTTCAATGTTTTAGCGCAATTATCTTTGATGGAGCAAGGGAAAAGATATCTATTTCTTGGGAAACCAAAATTGGAAGAGTTTCGTGGGATTATTTCAATCTCCTTTCATATTAATAAAATACTCCAAAAGGAAGAAATATTGTCAGTATAAGTTACCAAATTCTCTGGTAATTATTTGTCTATTGCTGGAACATAAATTCCTGCAAATCCTTGACTACCATTTGTAAAGATTGCTTCTCCTTCCGCAACAAAAATAGGTTGCAGATATTCTTGGCGGTCAAATGTTTCGAGGTAGGCAAGTTTGATTGAAAGAATATTTATTGACGATATTTGAGGAACAGCATGTTCATCTAATCGATCACCGTTTCTTTCAGTTGCATATACAAGTTTTCCAAAACCTTCTTTAATAAGACGGATGGAATCAGCAGATTGAATAATAGGATATGTTCCACAGGGCAGTGTTTCAGTTTCCCAATTTCTAGAAACAATTCTAAATGCATTTATTTTATTCTCAGTTGTTCCTTGAACATATACTTGTAAGTTTCCAGTAATAGGGGTTTGACTAACTCTTTGTGCTTTGTATTCTTTAAGATTTTCAGGTTGAATCGAATTTACTACAGTATCTAAGTATTTAATAAAATCAATAGGTAATGTCTTCGGAAAAGTAGGAGTGAGTATTCTTTTGTCATATCGTAATGCAGTTGTCGATTTTTGGAAATCAACCCGTATTAGTTGCGCGTCTTGAATAGAACGAGCTTCTTTTATTTGATTATTATTAAGGGTTATTGGATAGACGAGTTTAGTTCCTTCACTAACAGAAGAATCAAAGACACCAATGGTTCGCAGAATCGCTTCTGCAGATTGTTGTGCTACTTGTGATGATGGTGCTTTTCCTGCCACGGGTAATTTACTTAGGTCATAGGTAAAGTTAAAATTTAAAGTTGCAGTATCTACCTCTAATATTCTTCCAGTTGTAGTATCTGTCCACGTGTAGGTTCTTCCAGCACTATCAGTAGGGATAGTCGCAGCATTTCTAAAGCCCAATGCTTGCGCAATAGCACTTGCTCTTTGTTGAGTAGTGAAAGTCTGGCCGCGAATATCAATCTTATAGATATATGCTATAGGAGGAAGATCGGTTAGTGTCGTTTTCTCTGCTTCTACTGAAATCGAGACATTTCGGAGGTCTGTCCCAGCAATTTGTTGAATCTGCAGTTCTGGTAAGATACCGCAGGCATAATCTGGTTTAAAGATTTCGGATTGAGGAATAGAGCTCCAAGTAATTGCAAGATATGCATAGTACCCACCTACAAAGAGGACAAGGGAAATAATGCCAAGCCGTAAACCGATTTTTGTCCAGAATGCTGCATCAATAAGTGTCATATATCAGAATTATACATTTATCCTCTACAGAGTATAATAACAAAGAACATTAGATAAAACCAGAATTATTATGAGTATTAGAACAAGATTTGCACCAAGTCCTACGGGTTGGATTCATATTGGGAGTTTACGAACAATTCTCTTTAGCTATTTCTGGCAAAAGAATGAAGGTGGTGATTTTATTCTGAGGATAGAAGATACAGATCAAAAGAGAGAAGTTAGAAATGGAGTTAAGGGTATAGTAGAGACTATTGATCTCTTTGGTATTAAACTAACAGAGGGTTACGGTATTGGTGGAGACTACAGCCCCTATATTCAGTCAGAGCGCTTAGATATATATAAAAAGTATGCGAAGCAACTCATTGAGGAAGGCCATGCATATTATTGTTTCTGCTCAAAAGAAAGACTTGAAGAATTAAGAGCACAACAAAAAACAGCGGGAATTAGAACTCAATATGATGGCAGATGTCGAAATTTATCTGAGGAAGAAATTAGTAAAAAGTTAAACGATGGTGAATCATCAGTTATCCGCCTGAAAGTTCCAAGAGATGAAATTATCGAATATATCGATCTTGTCTATGGAAATATTAAATTTAATACTAATGAAGTAGAAGATCAAGTTCTGCTTAAATCTGATGGGTTTCCTACGTATCATCTTGCCGTAGTCATTGATGATTACTTAATGAAAATTACGCATATCATGAGAGGCGAAGACTGGCAATCAAGTACTCCGAAGCAAATTCTCCTCTATAACGCCTTTGGGTGGGTCGCACCAATTTTTTGTCATGTACCAAATGTTCTCAATTCCGATAAAAAAGGCAAATTAAGTAAACGCAAAGGAGATGTTGCAGTTATAGATTTCTTACGAAAAGGATACACCGTCGATGCATTACGAAATTATCTTTCGTTAGTAGGTTGGAACCCCGATCCTAAAATAGCAAGAGAAGACGAGTTCTATACAGAGGAATATCTTATTGAGCATTTTGATCCAACGAGGATTAAACGGTCAAATGGAGCATTTGATCCTCAGAAACTTGCAGCAATGAATAACGTATGGATTAATCATTATTCAGTACAGGAATTCGAAGAGAATCTTTTGAAATGGATGTCAATGGTAAATACGAATTATGTTGTTGATGATGTGCGAGGAATTACTGAAAAAACAGAATTATTAAGAGAAATTGTTAATAAAATAGATATATATCTTAAAAGTATAACTCTAGAGCAAAAACTAGAGCTTTTTATAATAATAAGACCACGGATCAATACGTTTGAAGATATGTGGATATGGCTTAGTTGTGTTTTTGAGTCGTCCTATTTTGTGTCAGAGGATTTTCTTGTATTTAAGGAAAAGATAACCGATACAGAAGAGGTGGGGAAGGAGCTCATCTACAGATTATGCATGCTAGATTATTGGGATCAAGAACAATGGGAATCGACAATTCGCGGATTTGCTGACGAGGAACAAATAAAGCATGGGGATATGTTTATGCTTCTTCGATTCATTGTGACTGGTAAAAAAATTTCCCTTCCATTACGTGAATTTATGGTACTTATTGGCAAAGAGAAAGTGCAAAGTAATTTTGAATTATTCCAAAAGCAGGTATAATTCCCTACTGCCGGATCGTCTAACGGTAGGACAACGGTCTCTGAAACCGTCAATTTTGGTTCGATTCCAAGTCCGGCAAATATATTAATAAACCCTATGGTTTATTAATATATCTTGTCTGTATTGGTCGGACACATGTAAGTAAGGTTCGTACATACAGGAAACATCATTCTTTAACTATAAAATCCGATATCATAACGGTATTACTTCGATTAGGATTCTCATTTTTCCAGTCATATACTCTTCACTAGGATGACGGAATTTGAAAAATTAAACACATTTATTTTGAAGAAAGGTATTTGCTCTTCAATAACTTTATTAAGTTTCTGGAAAAATCTAAATAGTGAAGAAACTTCAGCCCTCATTTTATCACAAAGATTTGAAGCATCAATATTTAAAAGAATAATCAATAAATACTGTAAAAAGATAACAAATAAATCACTTTTACGTTGTCTTTCAGAATATTTTCTTTGGAAACAGGATGCCTCCACTTTTAGTCAAAAATTAAAAAAAGCAAAGATAAATGTAGTGTCTTACTTTTCAGAGTTATATCCAATTAGTATCAAATATACTACTGACCCACCACTCCTTCTTTTTTATAGGGGAGATGGTGGTCTCTATTCTCGATACGAATCTATGATAAGTATTGTAGGAACAAGAGATATTTCAAAGCTAGCAGTAAGAATAACAAAACGACTTGTTTGGGAAGCGTCATTAGTAAATGCATGTCTGGTGAGCGGTATGGCACAAGGGGTAGATATTCAAGTTTGGCAGCTTTGTCATTTAGCAGGCATAGCATCAATAGCAGTAATTCCCTTTTTTGAAAATTACCACCTTTCTCTTTCATTAACAAAACAACAATTAATTCTTTCCGAAGTTCCTCCTTTTTCAGACTTTGAAATGACTAAAGGTCTTTTTGTACAAAGGAATCGACTCATTGCAGGAATGTCTTTGGCAACTATTGTTATCCAGGCTCCGATACGCAGTGGTGCGTTATACACCTCCCAAACGTCTTTATCTTATGGAAGGTCTGTTTATTTCTATATTGCATCAATAAGTGATTTCTCTTCATATGGGCAAATTTTAGAATCAATTAAGACTAACGATTCGCAGTTTATTATCTCAATGGAGCAAGTGCTTTACGACATAAATATGCAAAAGCACTCGCTATTTCTGCATGAGATGGAGAAAGTAATTACAGAAGCGGCAAATATTAAACCCAGAGAAAATGACTGTACAGATATAGAAAGATTCCATTATTACGGTGATATGAAACGATATTTGTGGAAACTCTGTCAACAAGATATCACGGAACTGACTCGCGTTGTGATAGAATTAAAGCGTTTAGGAATTATCTTTGAACGCAAAGGAGCATTAGTATTTAATTTTTTATACTCCCCATTATGAAACATTTAATGATTGTAGAGTCACCATCAAAGGCAAAAACAATTCAATCTTATTTAGGAAAAGATTATCAAGTTGTAGCGACAGTTGGACATGTTATTGATTTACCAAAGAGTAAGCTTGGTGTTTCTATTGGTGCAAAGTATGAGATCGACTATCAGACAATTGAAGGGAAAGAAAAAGTGATAAAAGAATTAGAGGTGGCGTTAAAGAAGACCGATGGTACTGTCTACCTCTCTCCCGACCCTGATAGAGAAGGAGAATCTATTGCATGGCAAGTTGTAAAATTTCTTAAACTTAAGAAAGATAAGTATAAGCGAGTAGTTTTTCATGAAGTAACTAAGAATGCAATTTTAGCAGCAATCAATGATCCTAGAGAAATTGACGAGAACTTGGTAGAAGCACAACAAGGCCGACGTATCCTTGATAGGCTCGTGGGCTATCCGCTTTCTCAATTACTGTGGAAAAAGATAAGATATGGCCTTTCAGCAGGAAGAGTTCAATCAGTCGCCTTAAGATTAATTGTCGAGAAGGAAAAGGAAATTCTTGCGTTTATCCCGGAACCATATGCAACTTTTACGACGACATATAAAGAAACGGGAGATGAAGTAATCTTTACACTTTCGGGTAAGAAAGGAGAAATACATCGGGCTACTCCAGATTTTGTAGAAAAGTACGGTGAATCACTTTTAGATAAAAAAGCTAAACATGAAGTCGCCGAGTATGAGGAAAAGATTCAGACAATAAATCCACCAGCACCTTTTACAACATCTCTACTACAACAAACAGCAAATAGAAAATTTGGATTTACTGCAAAAATGACAATGAAGATTGCGCAAGAGCTGTATCAAGGTATTAAACTAGGCGGAGAGGGATTGCAAGGTTTAATTTCATATATGCGAACTGACTCCAGTAATATGAGTGAAGAAGCGATTACAGGCATCAGGGATTTCATTAGAAGGAAGTACGGAATCGAACAATTAAATGAAACATCAAGGCGGTATAAAACGAAAGCTAAGGTTGCTCAAGAAGCTCACGAGGCAATAAGACCAACACATGTTGAATATACTCCAGCTCAAGTTGCCGAACACTTAACATCGCAACAACTTAGACTCTATACTCTTATCTGGAATAGAGCGGTTGGAACCCAGATGAAAGCTTCTCAGGTTAAGGTGACTTTATTAAAGACTGTTCCACTGCAAGAAATATTGCATAAGTCATTTAAAAAAGAGGGTTTAGTTTTCCAGGCAAAATCAGAATCAGTCGTTTTTGCAGGATATACGATACTAGAGAAACAAAAAGATAAAAAGATAATAGAGATCCCAAATATTTCGAATAACACGGTACTTACTGTTCAGTTAATTGAAAAGCTTGATATGATGACAAGCCCACCAGGAAGGTATAACGATGCAACGCTTGTTCGAGAATTGGAAAAGAAAGGTATTGGAAGGCCGTCTACCTATGCAAATATAATCTCTACGATTGTAACAAGAGGATACGTAGAGCGAGTCGAGAAGTTCTTGAAACCAACAGATATTGGAACTTTAGTATCAGATTTTTTGGTTAAGAACTTTCCTTCAGTAGTCGATTATGGATTTACAGCACATATGGAAGATCAGTTAGATGAAATTGCAAAAGACAAAATGACGAAGGAAAAGATGCTTAAAGATTTTTATCCGGCATTTATTAAAGATATCGAGGAGAAAGACAAATCAATAGAAAAGTCGACACTTACAGATTTAGGAGAAACAGAAAAAGAGTGTCTAAAATGTGGTACGAAGATGCGATTAAAGATAGGGCCATATGGTAAATATTATGTATGTCCTAATGAAGAGTGTAAGTATACGGAACCTTTCTTCGATGAAACGAAATATGCAATCCAAGATGAAGTAAAAGAAAAGGGATTTTTACTAAAGAAGGGTCGATTCGGAATGTATTGGGCACATCCTGATTATCCAAAAGTAAAAGAAACTCTTCCAGTACTGCTTAAAGAGATATGCCCAATATGTGGCAAGTTCTTGGTTGAGCGTAAGTCGAAAACAGGAAGAACCTTTATTGGATGTTCTGGTTATCCTTCCTGTACCTATATCAAAAATAATCGTTTTAATAAATTCAATAAGGATGTTAAAACCAAGGGAAAAGAGTAGTTTAGTCGGCTATGCGTCATTGTCGATGCAAGAATTACTGATGCTACTTGTAGGGCATGGAAATAGAGCTATTTCCGTATCGAGTATTGCGCAACAAGCAGCAAAGATCTTGCAACAACTCTCAATTGAGGGGAAGGATATGATTGAGTTAGAACAACAATTATTAATGTATACAAAGATTCCAGCATTCAAGGTTAAATCAATTATTGCGGCACTCGAGATTGGAAAGAGAATGTACACCTCCGGAGATAAAAGCTACACCTCACCAATGCTTATTCTGCCTTTATTAGAACATTTGAAGAAAATGACCCAAGAAGTAGTATCTATCATATTTTTTGATCTTGGAATGAAGTTTCTCCATTCTGAAACTCTATTCAAAGGAACAAATAAACAAACTCTTTTTGCGACAAGAGAGATTTTTCTTCATGCATTGCGTAATAATGCGTCGCGAATTATTATCGCGCACAATCATCCTTCAGGTGAGTGTAGACCAAGTAATGAGGATACTCGAGAAACAAGTAAATTAATAGAAGCAGGGAGACTTCTAGATATTGAGATTGTCGACCACATTATAATCTCCAAGACTGAGTACTTTAGCTTCAAAATGCAAGGATACCTTCAGTAAAGAAGATATTGGAAACAGACCGCGATTGTGATAGAATAAACCTAGTAATTAATTTAACAGGCTTCTGGACTACCTGCCGTAAGGTTAGAAGCTGAAGTTTAAAGGAGTCAGAATTATGGAAAATAAATATTCTTTCAAAGTCCCTCAAGTGGAAGAGCTCTTAAAAGCTGGTTCACAATTTGGTCACTCAACCCAAAGATGGCACCCTGCATTCGCAGAGTTTGTGTACAAAATGAGTAAAGGTATTCACATTATAGATGTTCGTAAAACTCTTCCAATGCTTGAAAAGGCTGGTGAGTTTCTTTCTGCACAAGTTGCAAACGAGCAATCACGTATTCTTATAGTTGGTACAAAGAAACAAGCAGCACCGATTGTCCAAGAGATTGGTGAAAAGTATGGTGTGTATTATGTTAGTGATAAGTGGCCATCAGGATTATTAACTAACTATAAAATGGTTTCGCAGTCAATTTCCAAGTTGGTGAAATTAAAAGAACAAGTAATTAAAAAAAGATATATTTTACCTAAGAAAGAGCTTCTTTCTATGCAAAGAGATATTAATTCTCTCGAGAAAAGATTTAAAGGTGTTATGTTTATAGATAGACTCCCTACTGTTATTATTATTGTAGATACAAAGTTTGAGAGAATTTCTGTTAAGGAAGCAAGAGCCCTTAAGATTCCAGTAATTGGTATCGTAGACTCGAATTGTGATCCTAGACTCATAGATTATCCAATCGCAGCAAATGATGACGCTATAAAATCTATTCGATTACTTCTTGAAATGTTTAGTGATATTCTTAGTCAGCAGAAAACACCGAGGATTCTGAATATGCGAGCACAGTTTGCAAAACAATTAATTCAGTTAGAAGGTGAGATAGAACAAGAACATGCAATTAAGATGAAATCAGTAGGTGGACCAGTAACTATTATTGCACAACCTGTTTTCTCGGAACAGACTGAATCAGGTGAAGGAAAGAGAGTCCGTGTTTCATCCTATAGACCAATTACCGAGTTAAATCTACCAAAAGCAGTTGAAGATAAGCTTATTTCTGCAGGTGTAACATCAGTAGAATTGCTTGCACAAAAATCTCTAGACGAATTAAAGGGAATCAAAGGAATTGGTGAGAAGACCGCGAAAAGGATAATTTCATTAACAAAATAGTATGACGAATGCACAGATGATTGTAGAGTTGAGAAAGGAAACTGGTGCAAGTTTTAGTTATTGTAAGGAAGCTGTTGAGAAGTTTCCCGGAGAATATAACAAGGCAAAGGAATATCTTGTAGAGCTTTTACGAAACACAAATAGTAGCCGTGGTGAAAAGGAAATGAAAAACGGAATTATAGAAGTTTATACTCATGGCTCCGTAAAAGGGATTGCTTGTATGGTAGAAGTTGTTTGTGAAACTGACTTTGTCGCAAAAAATGAAGAATTCCACAAATTCGCTCACGACTTAGCACTTCAGATTGTTGCATCAAACCCAATCTATGTGGATGTTAACTCCATCCCAGAAGAAGAGCTTATAAAGTTGAAGGCACAGTGGGAAGCAGAAGTTGCTAACTCTGGAAAACCAGCACAAATAGTAGAAAAGATCATTCAGGGAAAGTTAGACAAATATCTTTCAGAAGTCTCACTAGTTGATCAAGTTTTCTTTAAGAATGATAGTATTAAGATTAGAGATCTTCTAAAAGAAATTAATGCAAAGTTGGGAGAGAATATTAAGATAAGTAGATTCATCCGATGGCAGATATAAATAATCTCCTTGCGACCGCAAGGCAAGAAATGTCCCAGGTTATTGACTCTTTTACGATAGAACTTCAAAAGGTAAGGGTAGGTGCAGTGAATATTGAGTTGATAAAGTCAATTTCAGTAGAAGTCTATGGTTCATTTATTCCAATGTACCAAGTTGCAACTATTTCAATCCCATCAGCAAATTCTATTGTGATTACACCTTGGGATAAGAATAATCTTAGAAACATGGCTTCAGCAGTTGAAGTAGAATTCAAAGGTGAAATTAATCCAAATGTTAAGGATGATGCGGTTTATCTCAACTTCCCACCTCTTACCCTAGAACGTAAAGAAGAGTTCGTTCGTTTTATCAAAGACAAGGGAGAACAATACCGACAAAGATTAAGAGAGGTAAGACAAACAATAAAATCAATGATTGATGAAATCAAGAAAAAAAGTGAGGCTCCTGAAGACGAAGTTTTTAAAGCACTTGCAGAATTGGATGAAATTACAAAAGAATATACAGAGAAGATCAACGATATGTATGAAGCTAAAAAAAATCAGCTTTTGAAATAATATGTTGGGTATCATTATTTTTCTCATAATTCTTAATTTCCTAATAGTTATTCATGAACTTGGTCACTATATAGCGGCAAAGCGGGTAGGGGTTGTAGTAAAGGAATTTGCGGTAGGTTTAGGACCAACACTATATAAGAAAGAATGGAATGGAACTCTTTGGAAAATAAATCTTCTTCCAATAGGAGGATTTAACGCATTAAAAGGTGAATCTGAAGCCGAAGGCGGAGAAGGTAACTTTACGAATGCTCGTAAGAGAGATAAATTATTCGTTCTCTTTGCTGGCTCGATAATGAATATTATATTTGCAGTTATTTTATTTACGATTGTTATCGGTCTCAATGGCTGGAAAATTAATGTTGAAATTCCATCAGAAACACTTATTGGTGCAAAACTGATTAGCTCTCCAGAAGCAGGCCAGCCACGGATTGTATTATTAACTGATTCTTCAAGCTTAGTATTAGAGAATCTTAAACTTCCTCTTCAGGTATATAGAGTGAATGACAATTCTCCAACGAGTGCTGATGCAGTAATGTCATTATTGAAGAATGAGTTTAATAATGGTGCTAAGGAAGTCTTGCTTGTTATTACAGAAGCAGAATCTACCACGCAGAGATCGGTAATTGCAAGATTTAACGAGCAAGGAAAGATTGGAATACAGCTTGTTGATAGATACCAAATTGATTATTCTCAAAACATATTGACAAAAGTATTGAGTGGCGCATCTCACTCTGTAAATACTGTACTTATTATGTCTGACTATCTTAAAACGATCGTTTCCTATACCGTAAGAACACAAGATATTGCTCCTGCATCAACGGTAGTATCTGGCCCGATAGGTGTTTATTCAGTAGTGGAAAATAGAATTAATGTCTCTTCAACACTGATATTTGACCTTCTAAATATTACTGCACTTATTAGTTTAAATCTTGGTGTCTTTAATCTATTACCGTTCCCCGCCCTGGATGGGTGGCATATATTGATAACCGTGCTTGAGAAAGTGCGTAAACGAAATTTTAACAAGGATCTTCTCACAAAAATAACAGTTGGAGGATTTATTTTCCTTCTTCTTTTGTCACTTGTTATAACGATTAAAGATATTTTAGTTTTATTTTAAACAATTATGACAAAAATCCCATCGATCTCCGAGAATTTCTCGGAATGGTATCTTGAGGCAATTAAATTGGCTGATTTAGCTGATTACGGGCCAGTAAAGGGAACAATGATTATCAAACCATATGGATATTCCTTGTGGAAAACAGTACAGAATGTTTTAGGAAAAATGATAACGGATTCTGGAACAGAAGATGCTTATTTCCCATTATTTATACCTTATTCATTCCTTGCTGCTGAGAAAGAGCATGTAGAAGGATTTGCTCCAGAACTAGCTCTTGTAACAAAGGCAGGAGGTGAGGATTTGGATGAACCTCTCGTTGTCCGACCAACTTCGGAAACAATTATGTATAAATCATTTTCTCAATGGATTCAGTCTTACCGTGACTTACCTTTAAAGATAAATCAATGGTGTAATATTGTGCGTTGGGAAAAGAGGACGATGCCATTCATGCGTACGTCTGAGTTCTTATGGCAAGAAGGTCATACGGCACATACAACAGAAATAGAAGCAGTCGAAGAAGTAATGTCAGCTTTGCAACGATATTATGATTTTGCACGAACGTACATGGCAATTCCTGCATTAAGAGGAAGAAAAACAATAGGAGAAAAATTTGCCGGTGCCGATTTTACAACTTGTTTAGAGGTAATGGTGAAAAGTAAGAAAGCATTACAATTTTGTACTTCACACTTACTCGGTCAGAATTTTGCAAAAGTTTTCGATGTTTCGTTTGTGAATGAGCATAATCAAAAAGAGTTTGTATGGCAAACAAGTTGGGGGTTTTCAACAAGAACAATTGGTGCAATGATTGGCGTTCATGGTGATGACAAAGGTTTAGTGCTTCCTCCACTTATGGCGCCTATCCAAGTTATTATTATTCCTATCTATAAAGATATAGAGGTAGGTAAGAAACTAAAAGTTAAAATTGATGGTATTGAGAAGAATCTTAATGCGCATGAAATTAGAGTTAAGTCGGATTGGTCTGATAATAGCCTTGGTTGGAAATTTAATAATTGGGAAGTTAAAGGTGTTCCAATTCGGATTGAAATTGGGGAAAAAGAAATGGCGAGTAATGAGTATAGAATAGTACTTCGTCATACGGGAATGGTAAAATCAATTTCTCAAGATCAGAAGATAGAGGAAGTCTTAGGGGAATTAATCAAAGAAATCCAAGCAGAAATGTACCAGAGTGCTGAACGTTTTATGCAAGAACATACAGTAACGGTGACATCGGAATCACAACTTGCTAGTGCTGTTGAAGAAGAGGTAGGTTTTATAAAAATGTTCTTTAAGGATACGAAGGAAAAGGCAAAAGAGATTCAAGAGAAATATAAGATAACCCCACGGGTTATTCCTTTTGAAACAGAAGATGAAAGGGGACCGGATATATTCACAGGGGAAGAAGGCCAATTCACCGTATTTGCAAAGGCATATTAAGATGATATAATGCACACATGGCAGTTATAGTAGTACACAAAAATGAAGCAATTGACTCAGTAATCAGAAGATTCCAGAGACAAGTTATCAAAGAAGGCATTATTGCAGATGTTATAGATAAGCGTTTCTTCGTTTCTAAATCAGAAGCAAGAAGAAAGAAAGCTCATGAATTAGTAAGGTCTCGAAGTCGAAAGAGAACAAGAATGGCACGTAAGCCAAAGTCTTATCCAAAGCTAAAAATGAAGCTATTCTAAATGCGCTTGTCAGTATCTTGGAACGATAGTAATTTTCTTGAACAAAAAGACAATATTGACAAGATTGTCTCTTATATAGGTGAAGGATACTTCTCGGGGCATGAGGTACATATTATTAGACGCTTTTCCAAAGTAAACATCATTCTTGTTGATTCAAAAAAGATTCGTGAACTAAATTCTATGTATCGCGATAAAGATAAGTCAACAGATATTCTCTCTTTCGATATACGCACTGGGTCTGTTCTCGGAGAATTATATATATGTCTAGAGGAAGTCATTGCAAATGCAGATTACTTTAAGTCTGGAGTAAATGATGAGATCCTTATGGTACTCATCCATGGGATTCTTCATCTCTGTGGACATGATCACTCAGCGGAAATGTTTGCATTGCAGGATAAAATAATCCACAATATTCAACATGATAACAAAGATTATTTTAGGGTTGGGAAATCCGGGAAGAAAATACGAAAAAACGAGACATAATGTTGGTTTCATGGCATTAGATACAATATCACTGTACCTGGCTCAAAATTCGTGGGAAATCACTTCACATAGCCTCAAGGAGGATCTTCTTGATATGAGTGTATATACAAAAGACAATATGAAAATTGTTTTAGTAAAACCACTTACATTTATGAATCTTTCAGGTAAGGCAGCTCGTTATCTTCGTGATGAATTCTATATAAAGGATACTCTAGATTTTCTTGTTATTATGGACGAACTAGATTTAGCTGTTGGTTCATTTAAATTAGCAAAGCAAAAGTACTCAAAGACTCACAATGGAGCATTATCGATAAAAGAGTATATTAGTGATCTCTATTGGAACTTACGTTTTGGTATTGGTAAAGAACAACCAACCGAAGAATATGTTTTAAAACCATTCTCAGACAATGATATGCTCAGTTTTACTGTAGCAGTAAAGCAGAGTATTCCAGAGATATTTTCACGATTTCTGTATAATAAGTAATAGGTAAATAAATTAACTCTTGTCATTCATGGTAGACGTTATCATTTCAGGTAAAAAAGTATCGGTAACTGATTCAATGAGAACTTACTTAGAAGAGAAGCTTGCAAGGCTGACCTATATTGAAAAAGCGACACAAATATCTATCGAAATTTCTCAATCTATGAGTCACAAAGGTAAATCGACCGACTTTGCAGTAAGAATACTTTGCCATTTCCCCGGTGCACCTATCCGAGTAAAGAAGGAGGGAGCTGATATATATGTACTTATTGATCTAATGATGGAACCTTTGCAAGGAATGATTACCAGACATGTACGTAGTTCACAAGAACTTGACCATATTGAGGTTCAGAAATATGAGGTTGTTGATGACACTACAAAAGAAATAAATCCCGAGTACGTTATGACATATGAACCAAAAGTACGACGAAAATATATTACTGATTTAAGCCCTATGTCAGTATCAGATGCTATAGAAAAGATGGAACTCCTTAGCCAAAATACGTATTTATTTCGCAATATTCAAGACAATAAATTCTCAGTTGTTTACAAGGAGAACGGTGAGTATATTCTCTTAGTTCCCGGTGAGTAATTTAGAAACTAAAGGAACACTGTTAAAAATCTTATATGATCTATTTTCTGATAGTGTAAGATTATTAGCTATACTAAACTCTTTGAGCTTTCCAGTTACCCATTCGTTTGTCTTTGCACTCAATTCAGTTGATTGTATTGTTTCCTTAATAGCAGTTTTTGATTCTTCGAATGTTTTATCTTTGTAGAGACTTTCTTTATTATCGTCGAAATACTTTTTAAGGTCTTCGTCTTTAATTTCAACAAGAGTTGGTTTGACAATCAATTCAAGTCCTAACTGGAGTCGTATTCTTGATTTTAATTGCTCTTCGCTAAGAGATTCCGACTTTAATGCAGTCTGGTACTCGGTATCTGATGCAAATTGTGCCTTAATAGTTGTAATATTTTCTGTAATCTTTGCTTCGTCAACTGAAATTCCTTTTGTATTAATTTCATTTAACACAATTTTTTCAACAATAAGGTCATTAAGAACAGTTTGGCCATAACTTCTCTCGAGGGCTAGCTCATATTCAGATCGGGTTACTTGATTATTGCCTACGAAAGCAGCATATCTCTGAAATAGAGAAAATTGAATAATTGCATCGAGAACTGGAATGCCAATAACTAAAACACCAACAATGATTGCAATTTTTTGAAGGTCTCCTTTTTTAAGTGCAAAAGAAACTTTAGATTTTTGTTTCGCTTTTTCCTTCTTTATTTCGGAAACAGTAATTATTTCTGCTTGATTAGAATTTGAATTTGCCATTATAACTGAACTAAAATTATTATTATCTTAAGTGGAAATAAAATGTCAGGAGATCATTACCATGGTCAATAATGATATAGTTGGATCCCCATCGATCTGTATTACCTTTGTATATTGTACCAGATAACATTGCTCTTACGGCAGCCCCTTCTCCTCTTAATCCGTGATAGCCTTGGTAAGAGGTATTACATTTTATTGAACCTCTCGGAATAAAGTAACGTTGTCCTGATTGATTTCCTTCTGACATACTCACTAAGTCAAGCGCATAACCCTCATGATACCCTTGAGTTATCATAGCGCCATTAAGAGGCGCCTGTCCACTTCCAGAGGTCACTAAGCTGCCAGGACTACTATATCCTTTCAGATATCCAGAAGAGAAAGGGTTAACGTTAGCACTAATTGTTTTATAATTTTTGCCTTTAATAATACCAAAGTGTAAGTGGGAGCCGAATGAACAACCAGTATGTCCTTGAAATGCGATAATATCTCCACGATTTACACTTGCACCTTTACCAAGTCTGCCTTCTCCAAGCAATCTAATTGCGATTGCTAAGGATTCTGCACTATATTGGTTAGATTGTTTTACAACTTCTGCTTGTTGGGATTTTAATTTAGATTCCATTGTCTGTAGATCAGCCAATAATTTTGTTTTCTTACTCGAGTCTGCTTCTAACTCGTTTTTAAGTTTAATGAGAGCCAGGTTGGTTGATTCAAGAGTATCTCTTTTTGTGATAATTTCTTTTTGAGCTGTGTTAAGTGTCATTTCTTCTGACGCCAGCTGTGATTGAAGTTGATTAAGATGATTTAATTTTGATTTCTCTTCCTTTACAACATAGTCCATATATCTCATCATTTCTATTGTTGTAATGAGATCGTTACTTGCAAGCAAATACCATGTTGGAATAGTGCTTATTTTATAACTAAGGAGGACAGTATCTTTAATTTGATTACTTGATTCTTGCACTTCTTGTTTTAAGGTATCTATCTTTGTCTGGGTTTGTGTTATCTCAGATCCGACATTTCTTATTTCTATGCTCGTCAATTCCATTTCTAACTGTTTTTCGGTAACTTCTAATTCCTTGTTTTCAATCTCTTTGTTAAGAGCGTCTAATTGTGAACGTAAATCTCCTTCCTGATATTTAATATTCCCTAAAGACTTCTCTAATTCCTGTTTCTTTTTATTAAGTTCAGACTGTTTTTGTTGAAGATGGTTATAGCATTGTTGATCGTTATAACCTGCTGGACAGAGACTACTCGCAGCAATAACAGGTACAGCCGCTGTAAACAGTGAAAATATGAATGCAGTGATAATTACAATATGGGGCAATATTTTTCTCATCTCTCTTATTATACCTTAATGTACCTTTTTGTAGCTACATAAGAACAGGAGATGCCAATTACGAGACCAAGAGTTACTAGAATAACCCCAAATAGTACGTGGACTAGTGAAAATGTGAAGAGTGATCCAAGACCAACCTCACTCACAATATTTTTAATAAATGCAAAAAGAGTATTATTTTGAATATTTCCTAAGAAGAATACTGTTGAAAACCAAAGCACAAGCATGACAATATATGAAACCAACGTTGCAACAACACCATAGAAAGCTCCCTGAAGAGTAAACGGAAGCATAATAACTTTAGATTCGGCTCCAACAAGCTGCATAATATCAATCTCCTGTGAAAATCTGTTAATAGTAAAACCAATAGTAAGGTAGATAAGAAGTAATGACATTGCTACAAGGAAAACAGTAACAAGAGTTCCACCAATTCTCACCGTATTACTAAATTCTCTTATTTTATCCACAATTTCTTGGATAAATACAATCTGGCTAATCAGTGCTCCTTTGCTTTTCTCAGACTCAATAAGTTGCAGGAAATATTTGTAGTCAGTATTTGGTTCGACTTGTAGCCTGAGTATCCTAATAGCATAATCGTCAAATGAATATTGTCCTTGTTGTTCTGGGTTAATTCCTATGCTATTTAAATAGTCTTGTTGGATTTGTGTAGAACTACTAAAAGTAACTTTAGTGATGCCTTTTTGTCCTTCTAAGAAGGTTTTAAATGCAATAATACTTTCTTCTTTTTCTCGCTGATCATAGAAAATGGAAATGGTCGGTTGATTCTGTAAATAGTTAACAGTTTGTGTTGCGAAAAGATTTAAAAGAAAGAGTATCGTTCCAATTGAAAAGGTAATCGAAATAATAATGATAGTTGCAAGTGATAGTCCAGGATTACGACGAATGTATTTCCAAGTTGTAGAAAGAAGTAATCTCATATATTTAGAGGTCCTTAGCCTTTTTAACTAATTCGGAAAGTTGTTTGTCTGTTAGCTTTAGGTAATGCCTTAAAAATAGTGGAGTAACAGACAGTAGATCCTGTTTTGATCTTGGAGCAATGAATGTAATCTTTTCGAATAGTTCTGGTGTAAGAATATTTTTAAGTTTATCTATAAATTTGGTATCCCTTTTAGGGTCTTTACCTTCAATAAGCTCGCCTGCATCGAGATGCCATCTTTTGTATTGAGGATAGCGATCTAGGAGATCTACATTATGAGTCGTCATAATGACGCTTGTGCCAGCACTGTTGATCTTTTTAAGTATCTCAACAATGCGGTCAGTATTATCTGGATCAAGATCGCCCGTTGGCTCATCGGCAATAAGAAGCTTTGGGTTATTTGCAATTGCGCGAGCAATAACAACACGACGTTTTTCACCACCAGATAATTGCTTTGGAAAAAGATCTGCACGATCGGTAAGTTTTACTAACTCAAGAAGTTGCATAACTGTATTTTTAATTTCACTCTGCTTCTTATCTAATATTTCAAGAACAAATGAAATATTTTCAAAGACAGTTTTATTTTCGAGTAACTTATAGTCTTGGAAAACAACTCCTAATGTCCTTCTATAGAGGGGAACAAGTTTCTTTTGAAGTTTTTCGATATTAACATCCTCGAACATAATGGAACCCTTACTTGGATATTCCTGAAGAATAAGGAGTTTAAGAAGAGTAGTTTTTCCAGCTCCAGATGCACCAGTAAGAAAGACAAAATCACCTTTGTCTAAGGTAAAGTTAATATTACGTAAAACAGGGACAATCGTATTGTTTGTAGTGTATATCTTAGAAATATCTGAAACTTGGAGCATATTTATTTATTGTAACGTGATTATGGTGTAGGGTCAACGGCTAGTTGAGAGAGTACCGAAATTAGCAATACTTTATTGAGGTTTCCTTTCATGATTTGATCTAGGTTTGTAAACTTAGTTCCGGTCCGATGATCTTTCACTTGTTTCATATCAAAGTCATATGTACGTATCGTTTCCTCATATTCATTTTTAAAGGAAGCCTTTTGTTTCTCATTTTCAATTTTCTGCTTAAGGAGAAGTTCCGACTGTAATATCTGAAGGGCAAGCTGTTTGTTTTGATGTTGGCTTCGTGTTTGTGAACATCTCACAATAATACCTGTAGGTAGGTGTTTTATTACAATCGTGGTTTCGATCTTATTCACATTCTGGCCACCAGGGCCACTTGATTTCGTTGACTTGATTTCAAGATCAGAAGGATTAATATTTATTTGGTCTGAATCTTTAATGTACGGGAGGATTCTCATAGTTGCATGTGATGTCTGTAATTTCCCTTTAGTATTAAAAGGAGATTTTCTCTCTAGACGATGAAGGCCAAATTCATTTTTAAACAAGGCATAGGCAAAAGGAGAAGGTACCTCGAATAAGCAGTGAGTAATACCTACAGTATCTGGCTCATAGTCGAGGATATCTATTAAGATCCCTTTCTTCTTTAAGAATGCAGAATATGTTTCAAAAAGCATTCTAGCCCAATCCTTTGCATCAAGACCCCCTTGGCCAGGTCTTATTTCAATAATTGCTTTGCGAGAATCATAAGTACTTGTAAAATACTGTTTTATTAATCCAGGAAGCTTTTCTCTCAGTTCTATAACAAAAAGACTTACGGTATCTTTCGAAGAAAGGAAGAGCTGAGACAACTCTTTTAAACGCATTCCTTCCTCGGTTTTCCACAATAGATATGGAATACTAAAGATATCTAGAATATCCTTATCATCCATTTCTTTAATTATTTGTGACAGTAAATCCATTGCGTTATAATGAAATATGAAACCAACTGCCCTCATTATAATGGATGGGCTCGGGATAGGCAAAGATTACGTTGGAAATGCTGTCTTGCGAGCAAAGACTCCAACACTTGATAGACTATGGTCTAGATCACCTGTAAAGGCATTGCTAGGAGCCTGTGGTCCAGATGTTGGATTACCTCAGGGTGTGCCAGGAAATAGCGAAGTAGGTCATTTGAATCTTGGTTCCGGCGCCGTCGTGTATCAAATGATTTCAACCATTAATGATTCTATAGTAGATGGTTCTTTCTTTGAAAATGGAACATTAGTAAGAGTTATCCAAAATACTAAAGCAAAGGGTAAAAGAGTACATATCGTTGGGTTACTTAGTGCATCGGGAGTACATGCAGATATCCGTCATTTATTCGCACTACTAGAGCTGTGTAGTAAATTAGGAGTAGATCCATTTATCCATGTAATTACTGACGGGCGAGATACTCCACGCTATGAGGCAAAATTCTACTACCAAAAGCTTTTAGAAAAATGTAAAAAGTTTAAAATTGGCAGAGTTGCGTCAATTTCTGGAAGATTTTGGGCAATGGATAGAAATAATAAATGGGATCGAATTAAGAAGGCCTATTCTGCAATGATCGGAGCTGATGCAATAAGAGAGAAAGACTTTGATACCGCGGTGGATAATGCTTATAAGAGAGGAGAGGACGATGAAACATTAACTCCAACAGTACTTACTGATATACTGGGAACTCCAATAGGGTCAATAGGGCCAGAAGATACGATTATCTTTTATAATTTTAGAGAAGATCGCGCACGGCAACTTACAAAGGCATTTGTGCTTCCTGATATGAGCTTTCCTTTTTTTGTAAGACCATTTATTACAAAGAGTTTTGTCACAATGAGTGGATATGAACAAGGCCTGCCTGTTGAGGTATTGTTTCATCCCCAAGAATCGTATACAAATTTATCAGATATTGTAGCGGCTGCAGGCTACAAACAATATCATATTGCGGAAACAGAGAAATTTCCGCATGTTACTTATTTTTTTAATGGGGGAAGGGAACAGGAAGCTGTTGGCGAAACTTATGCAACCTTTGAGTCTCCAAATGTTTTCGACTATTCCGAGACACCTCAAATGTCCGGTTACAAGATTACAAGGCAACTTGTTGCACGTATTCTTGCAAATGAAGAACAATTATATATCGTAAATTTTGCAAATCCGGACATGGTAGGGCACAGTGGTAAACTTCAACAGGCGATAGAAGCAGTGGAAGTTACAGATCGATGCGTTTTCTTTGTTCTTCAGGCGCTCTTTAAAGTAGGTGGTAGAGCAATAATAGTTGCTGATCATGGTAACTGCGATATTATGATAAATCCAATTTCGGGGGAACCTGATAAAAACCATACATTAAATCTTGTTCCGTTTATTTATGCAGATTCGGCTGATTTGCTTAATGATAACAAGTGGCAAAATAATCTTACATTAGAAAGACTTTCTTTTGACTCATTAAAGATGAATAAAACAGGTATATTAGCAGATGTTGCGCCAAGTCTTTTGACTCTCCTAGATCTAAAACCTTCAGATACTATGGTAGGGCAAAGCTTGTTAACAAGTATTTGATATGAAACAAATACTTAGGTTCTTTATTAAACACAAGGATATCGTGATTCTGCTCTTGGCAGCAGGATTAGCGAAAGTGTTTGGTTTTTTGAGAAGTGCGATACTCGCAAATTTCTATGGTACTACAGTATTAGCAGATGAAATAAATCTTCTTATTTATCCTACTGAGCTCGTTCTGTCATTTGTAGTCAATAATACTATTATTACAGCACTTGTTTCATATTTCTCTAAGAATGAAAATACGGAGAATTCTGCATTTTGGAAATCTATTCACTTCTATGAAATTATTCTTTCTATTTTAGGTGTCATTATTGCAATCGGAATGATATCTTTTTATCCAGAAATTCCTTCAATTTGGTTTATTGTCGCAGCAGGTACTGCAATCCTTTATGGGATTTCTGGAATTATCCAAAGTTATTTAAATTATCGTCTGTTATTTATCAGTTCCTCTTTTCAAGATACAGTCTCTCAAGTTATTCTATCAGTAGGTATTATCCTTTCTGCGATTATGGGATACCAATACTTTATTATTTTCTTGCCTCTTTCTGGGTTGTTTAGAATTCTTATTCAGTTACCGTCTTTATTTAAGGCTTTACCAATGGAAAATGTATTTTCTATCGTTAAAAAAATCATACCGTATCACTTTATTGATCCCTCTCTGTTTTGGTTTATCATTCCACTTATAATCGCTTTTTTTGTTACAAACATACCTACATTTGTTATTTATTACATTTTTAATACGTTAGGCGAAGGGTATATTTCTGCTTATAATTATGCATTGAAGGTGACAGCGTTATTTAATCCACTGTTAGTTATACCCATAACCACATATGTAATACCGATTCTAAGATCAAAGTATCAAAAAATATCTCTGTTGAGTAGAGAAGTCTTTGTGATACTCGGATCAATTCTAATGCTTAGTATCATATTTGCCTTACTAACTTATATAGGTGCAGATCAAATAACACACCTATTTTATGCGAGAGGTATGTTTGATTCTGTCGCACTGTCGCAAACAGTATTGATTTTAAAAATATTGTCGTTTACAATCCCAGGGTATTCTGTGATGTATATGTTGCTGCAGATAGTGATATTAAGTGATATGAAAAAATTGGTACTATGGTCGAATATAATTGGTACGATTGTCGCTACTGGCATATTGGTCTTTCTTCCAAGAGATGTACAAGTAATAGGTATTAGTCTTATATTCGGAACATGGACATCAATATTAATACTTTTCATTGGTGGACAGATGAAAGTAAACAACGAGAGAATCTTGTCATAATCCTATGCAATAATTTTCATAACAATTTAATTATTTGCTACCCAAGATGAGAAAAGTACTTATTCTTGACGATAATCAAGATTTCTCCAAAGATCTCGATTTATTTCTATGTGCTAATGATTACCAGGTAACAAAAGCTTCTAATTGTAGAACAGCATTAAGCTATATCCATAAGTGTATCTTTGATGTCGTCATTGCGACAGATGAATTTAAGATTAACTCGATTAAAGAAGTATTAGTATTGCAAATGAAAAGATTGCCTGAAACGGTCATCGTTGTTTGCTCATATGACAATTCCCTTGTAAGGAGATTACAATATCTTTCTTTTGGAGTCGATGAATATCTTTTAAAACCTATTTCTCTTTTCGAATTAAAGTTGCGAGTGGAAAGGCTTCTTTTCTACAAAAACAGTATTTTGAGAGCAGAGCAAACAGAGTATCATAAAACAGGATTTAATTTTGATAAAATATCGAAAGCACTCTCGCGGAAAGAAATAAAGTTGCTACATATATTTGCGAAAAATCAGACTACAATTGTTTCTATTGATTTTCTAAAAGATTACCTTGATTTAAAGAAATCGAATAGTGCTTCGGTTATTATTCATAGAATTAATGTTAAACTAAAAAGGATGGGTGAATCGATAATTATTAAAGCATATTATGGTCGGGGATATGGTCTAATATTCAGTGTCTAATTATCTTTTTTTTGGTAATCTCTCTATAAGGGTTTGTAGTAAATCAAAAGCCCTAAGTGGGGTAATCTTTTCTATTTCAATAGTACTTAGGATTTCTTTTATCGGAGCCATTTCATCATGTAAAGGTATAAGGAAAGAAATTTGATCTGCAGGGATTTGTCGAGATGTTTTATGTGTTAAGTGTTTTATAGGTTTTTCGTTCCCTTCAAAAGATTCTAGAAGCACCTTTGCTTCTTCTATTATTTCTGTTGGAAGATTAACTAATTGAGCAACATGGATGCCATAACTTTTCTTGCTAATTCCTTGTTCTATAAGATGGAGAAAATAGATAGTTTCCTTCTCTTCCTTAATCGCAACTCTATAGTTAATAAATTGAGGTCCTTCCTTTGCAAGCAAAGTTAATTCCCTAAAATGTGTCGTAAATAATGTTACCGCCTGTATTTTCTTTGCTATATATTGAGATATTGCCCATGCAAGAGATATTCCTTCGTATGTACTGGTTCCGCGACCTACTTCATCTAAAATAATTAAACTTCTCTGCGTTGCATATCTGAGTATGTAAGCGACTTCACTGAGTTCTACCATAAAGGTGCTCCTTCCCGTAGTAATATCATCGGATGCGCCGATTCTTGCAAAGATATGGTCGATAATATGTAATTGTGCGAACGAACTAGGAACAAAGAAACCTGCTTGAGCAAGGATTTGAATGAGTGCTATCTGACGAATAAATGTTGATTTTCCTCCCATATTAGGCCCTGTCAATATTAGAAAGTTTTGAGCTGGTGATACTTTTATTGAATTAGGAACAAAGTCATCAACATGGTTTGCAACAATTGGATGAAAAGAATCTTTAAAAATAATCTCCTTAGAATCTTCAACAAATTCTGGTCGGGTATAGTTATTTTTCATTGCAAGGAGAGCTTGTGAAAGGAATATATCGAGATATGCTACTAATTGTGATACAGCTTTCAAATCAGGAATATACTTTTCTAGTGAAATAACGTACTCAGTGAATAACTCTTGTTCCAATTGTGTTATACGCTCTCTTGAGGATAGTACTTTTACTTCAAGCTCTTTTATCTCCTCAGTAATAAATCTGTCATTATTAACGAGGGTTTGCTTCTTAATGAAATGTGCTGGTACTGAGGCAGAATGTAAGTGACTGGTTTCAAAGTAATAGCCAAATATTTTATTAAATCCAAGCTTTAAATGAGGAATACCGGCATTAAGTTTTTCAGTTTCAAATAATTCTTTTATTCTCTTGTGACCATTTTCAGATAGATCAATAAACTGATCTAAGTCTGATGAGAATCCTTTTGCAAAAAGATGCTCTTCTTCCTCGGTCGCAAGAGACTTTTGTAATAACGTAATTAAGGCTATGAGATGAGATGTGTCTATATTTGAAATGTGAAGATTAAGTAACGTTGGAAGATCTGTAATAGTAAGTTCTGCCTGTATCTTTGTGAAAGTATAGAGTGCTTTCAAGAGTGAGGATAGTTGACGAGGATGAACCCTTCTCAGAGCAATCAAAGCGGTAATTCTTTCTAAATCCGGAAACTCTCTGAGTAATGTTCTAAGTTGATTGTTATTTGGAGAGGTAGTGAAGTATGCAATACAATTCTGGCGTTCTTGTATTTTTTCCAACTTAAGTAAAGGAAAGAGGATCCATTCGTGTAATTTTCTCGTGCCCATTTGAGTCTGAGTCATATCAATTGTCGCAATGAGAGAGTGTTCCTGATTATGACTTCTTTGATTTTCAAAAATATCTAAATTCCGAATAGTTGAAGGATCTAATATAAGAAATTCGTGTGGATTCCAAAATTCTATATTACTCAAATGAAGAGGTTGAGTTTGCTTAGTATTCCGAATATAGGAAAGCAATGCTCCAAGCGCAATTGATGCCTGTCTCAGACCGGATAAGCCGAGTGGATCAAGGTTCTTAACCGAAAAGTGTAAGTAAAGATGAGGGAGAACTGTTTCCCACTGAAATTCTTTCTGTGAGATTGGTTGAATAACAGAAAGTTCTGGAAAAATACTTTTCGAAATTGATTCACCAGTTGAAACGAGTATTTCCCTTGGAGCTAGTTTTTCAAGGAGAGATTTCAACTCGTCATCTTGTATAACCTGTTGGTATACTTTTAACTCACCAGTAGAGACATCTGCAAATGCAATGCCCGTCCAGCCTTTTTCTCTATAAAGCGCGAGAAGATAGTTTTTTGCATTCGTTAATAATGTTTCTTGAGAAATAATTGTGCCCTGTGTAATAATATCGGTAACTGCTCTTTTCACGATACCTTTTGACTGAGAAGGAAGTTCTATTTGTCTGGCGATGGCAACTTTTTTCCCAGATCTCACAAGTTTTGGAAGATAATCATCAAGCGCCTTAATAGGGAATCCAGCCATAGGAGGAGCATCACTTTTCTTTTCACGTTTTGTCAGAACTATTGAAAGTATTTTGGATACTTCAACAGCGTCATCACCGAAGCATTCGAAGAAATCTCCCATTTGGAATAAGAGGACAGCATCAGCATATTGTGATTTGAGTTCAGAGTACTGTGCCATTAAAGGCGTCATTTCTCGCATAAAAACATTCTATCAGAGAAAAGTAAGATGTCTATCCGGTAATTATTACTATTGAGGGAGTTTTAGAACAGTTGCGTTATAGGAGGTACTAAATGAGATAATGTCTTGCTGTGTGAGTTGTTTTGTACCATTTGTAACGATAATTGCATTGCATCCCGCTTGGGACAAGTGAATAATATATTTAGGGAATGCTTCGTTTATTTCATTAGATTTTATTTTCAATCCAATAATATCAAGAGGAATATTTCTTATTTGTGCAAGTTGTGTAGCAATAAATTCTGTCAATTCATCATCGATTTTAGAATCAGGTGTTTTATATGACCTTAATATAAGATCAATATCTAAGATAATTCCATCAACTCCTGAGTCTGCATATTGCAAAATATGGAGAAGCTGATAGAAAGAATCAATAGTGAGTAATATCTTTGTTTTCTTTGTTCTTCTGATGTTTCTTAATGATAATTTCTTCTTTTCTTCTAAGATAGCAGTGATTGTTGGAATATTTGTAATTTGAATATAGAGAGAACCAGTAATTAAATGTTTAATTTTTTTGACCTTTTTTATAAAGGCAGTATCGATATCTGTAGAAGCTAATATAACACTGAGGTAATCTTGTGAATTATCGAACTTATCTTCAGTATCCATAAAAAGATGACTACTTTTCCCCAGTTTATCTGAGATAAAAAGTTTTACTATTGATGAATAAGATACTGGAGCAGCCTTTGGTTGTTCTGTATACTCTTTATCTGTTATTGCTTGAGCTTTTCTCTCTGAATATGAAATATCAGTCTGGAATGGATGACCAGGAAGAGAATCAACTCGATACACAGTACCGGAAGTTCCATCAATTTTTAAGAGTGTTCCATTCTGTATAAAGACTGTTGCTATTCTCGTTCCTACAATTGCAGGAAGACCCAATTCTCGTGCAGTAATTGCAGCATCACTATTGATGCCACCGAAGTTAGTAATAATGCCACCGACAACATAGAAGAATGGCTCTAAGACAGTTGAAAATTCTTCTGCAATAAGAATGGTTTCCTTGGTACATTCTTTGAGTAAGTTCTTTAGGAGATCTTCTTGTTTAGCGATATCTGGTGAAATAACTAATGCCTTTCCATATGCAGAGCCACTACTCGCAGGATTTCCAAGGAAGAGCAGTGTCTCTGACATTTCTTGAGAAGGGATTTCTTCCACTATTGCTGTTTCAATTTTGAATTTCTTTTTCTTTTTTAGTCTTTTTGGTTGCTGTTGTAGTAAACTTTTTGATAGTGGTTCTGAATTTTTTGGACTTACTGTTTTTATTTGAAGAACCCATAGTCTTCCACCTTCCATTGTCCATTCTATAATTTGGAATGGGTCGAATATCGTCTCTATCCTTGAAGCAATTGATGTAAGTTCTTTAATAAGTCCCTCATCAAGTTTCTGTGAATATTGCCATACTTTTGAGATTTTTATTTTTTGAATGTGTTCCAAGGCAGACAGATCTCCAATTCTTCTGACTTTCATCCACTCCTGGGGAACAACTCTTTTCTCCAAAACTTCCGAATTTTGCTTTGCCACAAGATATGTATCTGGATTTATGCTTCCATCAGAAATAACATCTCCTAAACCGAAAACAGCTTCAATCGAAACATTATTTCTATTAAGAGTTATAGGGTCATAAGTATAAAGAGTACCTGAAACTTCAGATTGGATCATTTTCTGAACTATTATTCCAACCGAGATATCTGAATATATCAGTGAGTTAGATTTCAAATAATCACTTACTTGTTGGTTAAATGCAGATGCATAGATTTCTTTTACTGCCAGCTCTATTTCGGAAGTATCCCTAACATTTAAAAAAGTATCCAACTGACCTGAGAAGGTAATTTCAGGATGAGTTGGGCAGCTAATTGAAGCTCTTACTGCAACCCACGCTTTGCCAAAGCCTGAGAGACGTTTGTATGAAGTTTGTATTTCTTTCTGTAGCTCACGTGGGAGAGAGTTTTCTATTATCTCTCTCCTCAATTCATCTAGTGTTCCGATACTGACATTCTGGGAGATTTCCGCCATTAAATTCTTAAAAACGCTAGTTCTAATAATGAAGAAATCTGGGACTGGTAGTAAGAATTTCTGAAGTAATGTTAAACTAAGTCCTTTACGGCCAAGTTCGATCTCTCGGAAACTTTCTTGAAGTTCTCGTATATCTTTAGAAAAAAGTATTTGTGTTGGCATTGGGCAGTTTGTTTTTAAGTCTTCTTTAATTCTTATGTATTTGTCTCGTTTTGTCAATGATATACAGAAACTCCATACGGTACCTTTCGATAAGATCATGTAGTATTCCAAAGTAGGCAACTATGTCCTATAGTACTGTAATATATGTATACTTTTAATTAGACCGCGGAACGAAATAAGCAGTAGCTTTGATTGCATACGAAAAAGAGAGTATCCCAGCTCTTTGCACCCGAGAGGTGATCGTGCAATCGGAAGGGAGGTAAAATATGGGGAAGAAGTTCATACTGGGAGTGTCTTCAATAGGCACTTTCTTAATTGGGTTTGCTGTTGCATTCCTCAGGGTTCCATAGCGGCGTGTTTGCTGGTCATTATGATCGGTTTGGCATTAGTCGCTTTGGCTAATTACCTTATATAGTATAGTTTAGTAAAAAGTTCCCCGCATGCATCCCACAAGCTCCCGCTTTGGGTTTCGAAAATTTTCCAGTTCCGGACTTCTAGAAAATATAATACATGCAACAAAAGCCCTACCAGATTTTCTTTTAACACACTAGTAGACACACACCCTTTTTTGTATTCTAAAACGAAACGGGAGAGAATTCACTTGCGGTGAAAGAAGAGCCAGCATATAATAAGATATAATATGGAAACGGCACAATATTCAAAACTTTACGATTTAAATGCATTTAGTTTTAAAGTTCTACGGGTAGTCCCGGGTATTATCACTCTCGTCCTTTTACTTTCTCCAATCTGGGGTTCTCTTTTAGGTTTTCCTCAGTTAGTTCTTTACTATATTACTTTTATTGCTGTTTTCTGGGTCTTTAAAAGTGTTATTACTACAGTCGCTAATTTTGTAGCATATTCTCGAATACAGTCGGCAACGAAAACAGATTGGGAAAAGAAAATTTCTGAGCTTACATTTAAAAAAGATTTATCTCAAGACTATATCCCAGAATCTTACGACTTATTAAAACATGTTGTGTTTATTCCATTTTATCGGGAACCTTACGATGTCATTTACAAGACAACAAAAGCAATTGCAGATGCGGGATATAATTGTAAAGAAAAGGTTATGGTCGTTTTTGCAGTTGAAGAGAGTGGTGGCGAACAAGCGCTAAAGAATGCTGAAGAATTGATAACTGTATTTAAAGACAGTTTTAAAAGTATCAGATATTATGTGCACCCAAAAGATATTCAAGGAGAAGTGAAAGGTATCGCAGGGGCAAATCTCCGCTTTGCAGCACGTTCTTTTGTTGCAGAAATACGAGTTGAAGGCTATAGACTAGAAAATTTTATCGCGACAAAATTTGACTCTGATCTTCGTATTCATCCTAAATTCCTTTCCGCTTTAACATACAAATACTTGACAACCACCGATCGGTATCATTGTTTCTTTTCACCTGCGGCAATGCTTTATTCGAATAATTATTGGGATGTTCCAATTCTTATGCGAGTTATTTCTGGCGCATTAACGTTGGCTTTACTTTCAGAATGGGTTACCGCAAAAGACGCAAAGCAAAGTTTCTCATGTTATAGCTTTAACTTGCATTTACTGGACAGAATGGATTACTGGGATCCACGGATTGGTGTCGATGACACTGGATTTTACTGGAATGCTTACTTATATCTTGATGGAAGATTTAGAGGAGAAGAAATTTATATTCCTACCTATTCGGATGCCGTAGATTCAGGCTCATTAGTGAAGACTCACGTTGCACAATATAAACAGTTGCACCGTTGGGGTTGGGGAGTAATTGTTTTCCCAATGACCCTACAAGGAGTAATAAGAAATAATCGTATTCCAGCAGTAGAAAGGATATGGACGTTCCTTAGTCTCTTCCGAGTATATAATTTTTGGTTAACGATTGCGTTCCTTATGACTTTTGGTATCCCATTGATTGCATTATTCAATAGAGATTTTGGGTTACTAGGTATTGCTCATGTGTTACCACGAGTTATTAGTTATATGCTTACCTTTTCTCTTATTTTTTTAATTCCTTCGAGAATTGTTTTAGAGAGATTATATGGACCACCACCGAAAGAGAAAGGAAGATTATTTTATATCTGGCATTACTTTGAACAACTACTGCTTGCTATTTCAATGCTTACTTTTAACTTCCTTCCCTATTTCCAGGCACAAATGGAAATGATGCTTGGTAGGATGAAGAAGGAACATATGGTCACTCCCAAAGGGAAGGACTCATAGCATATCCATAACCATAAATATTTCTAATAGTATAGGGAGAATGAATGTGTTTGAGGAGAATACGAATATTTTTAATGGTTGTCGCAATAGTGTTACTTTTAATATCAAAATTTTCCCATCCTGCAAAGGCAATTTCTGACTTTGAAATAATCTTTCTGGTTCTAAAGAAGTACTCTAATATCCTTTTCTCTATGGTCGAGAGAATAATTGTGTTCTTTTGATATTTCAGAATCCACTTGTTGTTTGTTAAGGTAAAGATCTCTAACCCATTTTTTATTGTTTCTGGTGAGTAGATAACTGGACGGGAAGAGAGTATTTTTACAGAAGTGTTATTCGTTTTCTCATATTCTAGAAAGTTCTTTATTGTCAGACAAAGAATGTCTGTTGAGATTGGGAGTGAGAAACAGAAAAGAATTCCTGCTCTTAAAAGCGTAATTGATTCTGAAATATTTCTACCTAATCCAATGGCAAAGGAGGGAATAGGGAGAGAGAATTTATTGAATGAGGGTAAGTCTAAATTGTTATCAATATCGAGCAAGCAAAAATCATAATCACTGAGAATATTCTCAGAGATACTCCCTTTATCTAAAAGAATATTATGTCTTTTAAAATGAGGTGCTGCAATCGATTCAATAAACGGTGAGATACTGTTTGTTATTCCTGTGAAATTTATCTGCATTCTTAAAGATACAGGAAGAATATGACAGAAAGATTACAACAGTTTAAAAAACCTAATAGCATTGGCTGTTGTATACTCCAGAACTTCTTCAATTTTTTCTTGACGGTACTTTGCAACAAGTGATGCAATCCACAATATAGATTGAGACTCGTTTACTTTTTTATCTTGAAAATTGTCCCTTATTGCATTGCTGGGAATAAGATAGGGTGAATCTGTTTCAAGCAACAGGCTGTCTCTGGGTATATCTTTGACTATCGATTGTAAAGAGGCAGCGCTTTTATAGGAAATAATACCGTTAACCCCGATGTATCCATCTATATCCTTAATGAGGGGCAGTATATCTTCTTGGCCACCGAAGCTATGGAAATAAAGCGGGACATTGGACACATTTTGCTTAATAACAGTAATTGCATGTTTGTATAGTTCCCCGCTTTCTGTATTAGTATCTCTTATATGGAGGGTGACTGGTTTATTGTGTAGATTTGCCGCATCTAGATGTGCTTTGAATAGTTGATCCTGTTTCTCGAGTACTTCCTCATCTGGTAGTGTCGTTTCATAAATATCGTAGCCAGTTTCGCCTATACCTACGAACTTTTTGTTATTTCCACAAAGTAAAAGTCCTTCTGATAGTTCTTCCATGAGTGATGTGATGCTTATTTCCGGTTGTCTATGTATGCGTTCAGGATGAATACCGAAACTTGTAAAGATTGAATCATGCCTTAAAGCAAGCTCGAGTGATATTTTTAATTCCTTAATACCTGTTGAAACATCGATAATATTCCTTCCTCCAATGGCTTGAAAACTTTGTATCGTTTTATCAGCAATTTCGAGACTGATTAAAGAGTTAATATGTGCGTGCGAATCGATAAGAGTCATAGAGTATTTAGAGGATTGTCATTAATAACCCGATTATACCTAAAATACTGACAATAATAAAAAAGAAGGTGAGTCTCTTTGTGAAATAACTACTAGCGCTAAAGAAAGAGAGAAAAGCTTTAAAAACAAGATTCACAATGACTGCTCCGATAAGTACAATGGCTCCAAAGGTGATAGGAAGGACACTAGGGACGTTCTGAGCTGTGTTAATAGATACTGCATCTAAACCGGAGAGAGAAGCTATTATTGTTGTAATTGCAAAGCCTGCGTGTCCAAAAAACAAGGTACCGATCTGAGTAACAATTTGAACGATGATAAAAAGAAAAGCAAAGAACAATGCAGATTTTAACGCTAAAGGAGATTTGAAGATGAGTTGTGAATTAATTGTTATTGCATTTTGTTTCGAGGTCCATAAGCTAATACTGAATCCACTGACTGCCATAAGTATCATACATAAAGCTATGGCGGTAAATAGAGGGTAGTTGAGTGCAATAATGATAATGGGAATACGAATAAAACTTGTAGAATTTGCGATAAGAGCAATAGAAACCAAAAAGTCTTGTATGTTTTGGTCATCTGTTTCTTTGCTTTTTATCGCCATTAATTGAGTAACTGTGGTGCTTGAAACAAGTCCTCCAAGAAATCCTGTGAGCAAAAGGCTTTGATTAGTTTTGAATAACTTAACTAAGAAATATCCTGCAAAGCTCAAGGAACTGACAAAAATAACGACGAGCCATAATTTTTGTGGATTAAAGAGAATAATATCTGCAAATGGCCCTGTAATATTTAAATACGAGTAAACCATTTTTAATAAAATATTGGTATCAGGCAGGAAAGGAAAGACAACAATGGTAATAAATATGAACTCCAAGCTTTCAATTATCTCTCGCCTTGTGAATTTTGAAATAAAATGTCGCAGTTCAACTTTTAATGACAAAATTAGTGATATTGCAATTGCAATAGCCAGAAGAAGTCTATAATCGATACTGTTTGCCCCAAGTAAGAAGCTAATAATAAAGAGTATAAATATAGATATTTCCGTAGTAAGTCCAAAAGTATCTTTATCAAAGAAGTTTAGAAAATAAGAAATAGCAGTAAGAATAATAAGTGCAATAAAGCAAAGAATGCCAATAAATACGAATTGAGGGGTAATAAGAAATGCGACACCCGAAAGAAATCCAAGAAGAGAAATAAGAGTAAATGTTCTTACTCCACCAAGACCTTTCGCAGGTTTACCAGATTTAATAAATGAAAATCTCGAATAGTATATTTTCTGTGTAGTTTGCCAACTTGAATCACGATCTAAGCCGACAATGGCACCTATAAATAACGAAAGAAAGAGTTGAGGTAGTAACTCCATATCTATTTTTGTATTAATTGGTTGCTGTAAAGATTACGATTTGCTAACATCCTAACATGATTCTATTTTACTATCTAGCATTTGAGCTTTTTCTTTTACCGGGGATTGCACTTGTAGCTCTCATTGGAAAAAAGGTGCCATTTGTTTTGGCTAAGATAGTTGGTGCAATTTTTATCTCCCTTATTAGTTGGTCTATTTGCGTCATTTTTCACTTTCCTGCCATTCAAACCTTTCTCATTATTCTTGTCGTTATGAATATTCTTTCATTTATAGGCATCCTTACAAAGAGAATTTTGATCTCTGTAGAAAGGAAAGATGTTGTTGGTTACGTTATTCTCACAGTCGTTTCTTTAATCATTTACTCGATTCTCAATTATATTCGTACTTTTAAACCAGAAATATTGGGAACAGAAAAGTTTATGGATGTCGCCCTAATGGAAACGATTCTTAAGCAAAACAAACTCCCTATTGAAAACTTTTGGATGCAAGGTTTCCTTATGAATTATTATTATGTGGGGCATTATCTTTTCTCACTCATCTCGTATATTTCTCAAACTCCGCTTTATATTGGCTACAATCTCTGTATTAGTTTCATAGCTATATTATTATTCCAAATATCTCACACATTCTATTCGTTACTTACTCAGAAAAAGCTGTGGCCTTACTTATTTTCTATCATCACGGTTTTCGGGGGGAATCTCTTCTTATTCTATGAGTTAATTATTCTAAGAAAAGATACTTCTTGGTTTGCATCTGCAACTAGAGTGATTCCCTTTACCATTAATGAATTCCCTTCCTATTCAATTATCTTGGGCGATATTCATGGACACTATATTTCTATTGCATTCTTCTGCGTAGGAATAATTCTCAGTTTCTTATTCTGGAAAGAATACTTAATGCATAAAGTTCTTACAAGAAAGATTCAAATTACTTATGGTCTCCTTCTTGGACTGGTTGTTGCTTTTGTCTATTTGATTAATTCTTGGGATGTCATTACTTTGTTTTTCTTTAATCTGATGTGTGTCCTTATATTCTTACCATGGAAGGAGGGATTAAGGTCATTGCCAAAACACCTTATTCAGAAATTCCCCCTTTTCATTGGATCATTAGGAACAATTTCAGGGTTAGTCTATTTCCTTTCGAAGGGTTCTTTTTTACCACCTGTTAGTGGAATAGGAGTAAACCATGTGTTTTCCTCGTTTCTAGATATCTTTCTCTTATTCGGGCAATTTCTAATTATGTTCTTGGTTTTTCTTATTATTGCATTAATATACCGAAAGACTTTACAAACTGAACTAACAGGAAGCGAAAAAGTATTTGCAAAATTATCATTCCTATTAGTTGTAACTGGACTACTCCTCATCATTATCTGTGAGTTATTCTTTCTAAAGGATGTCTTTTCAACGCTTAATCCTCAGTATAGTCGTACAAATACTGTTTTCAAGATTTACTATCATATATGGATGTTATTTTCTTTCGGAACTTTTGGATTACTTGCCATTTTTCTACCCTTGGTAATGAAGAGAGCTAAGAATATCGTATTAAGTCTGATCATGGTAGGCATACTTACGGCTATTTGGGCTATTATGTTAAGCTACCCTGTGCATTCCATTAGACAATTTATGCTTCCAGCTTCGATTCCTTTGTCATCTGAGCGGTTAATGGATTCAACTTATTTAGATGGAACCCAACATCTTAAAACACATGAAAATGATTATGAGGTTCTTCGTTTTCTTAGTGAAATACCTCATGCAGTCATAGCAGAATCCACAGATTATAATTCGTATTCATACACTTCTCGATTTTCAGTATATACAGGACATACATCAGTCATGGGATGGCCACTTCATAATGTACAGTGGTATAACGGGTATGAAGGCTTGGGAATCACCACTACAGGTGAAATTAAGAAAGTTGAAATAGCATCGCGAGTTGCAGATATGGAAAAGCTATACACTACTGTGGACGGAACTATTATTCAAGATTTGATTAATAAATATAAGATTGAATATATCGTATATGGAGAAAAAGAGCAGTCATATTTAGCAGGTGACTTAAAAGAACCAAGGCTTACAGCAATGAAAGGTGCATGTACTATCGTTTTCGGAAAGGGAACTGCCCTTGTATTTAAATGTGATCCTCAAAATAATGATAGATAAGATTTTATATCGTGGAATTCAAGGATTTATAGTTGCTTTAAATATTGGAATTTTCCTGCCTGCTGTCCTTTGGCGTTTAGGATATCAAGGTGTTGCACAAAAATTATATAATCTTCTGGGCTTACTTTGCCACCAAATGCCTGATCGAAGTTTCTTTCTGTTTGGGCAACAGTTTCAGTATTCAAAAGATCAGTTGCTTACAGTAGCCAGGTCTGACAGTTTTTTCACTATTAATATTGGAAATAGATTCGTCTGTGCTGATAGTATCGGATGTAAGTTTGGAATCTGCAGTAGATGCACTGGGATGTATTCAGGAATGTTTATCGGAATGATAGCAAGTAAATTTATCGAGAGGTTTAGATTCCAGAAATGGCTATTACTTATTTTGTTGGTCCCGATGGCTCTGGATGGCGGAATTCAACTTATTGCTTCACTTATCAACCCTGCCTTGCCATTTTATGTGAGTAATAATCGATTACGTTTTGTCACAGGCTTTGCATTTGGCTTTGGTTTTGCTTCTTACGCATTTATAGTTTTACGGAGAGAGTTAGGGAAAACAGCGACACTTGAAAAACTAAGTAAGCAGTAACATAGCGAGGTTGCCAGATAAGAAAAAACTGAATAGAATAGGTTATGACAGAGAGACAACGCCAAATATTAAAAGTATTAATAGAAGCATTTATTGCCAGTGGAGCAGATGTAAGTTCATTCGAATTATTAAGAAGTAATGAATTTGATGTAAGTTCTGCAACTCTCAGGAATGAATTTCTTACCCTTAGCGATGATGGTTATTTAACAAAGAGCCACTTTGCTTCTGGTCGTATCCCTACGGTAAAAGGTTTGTATTACTACATTAACAACCTCATGGAAGAACAAGATTTTGACTTCTTGGAAGGAATCAAGTCAAGTCAAACTATGTATCAAGAGCGTTTTGATGTTCAGGCACTCCTCCGACAGGCGATGAAGAATCTCCATAAATGGACAGGTGAGCCAGTCTTTGTGATTTACAACAATGTTATTCAATTTTATAGAATTTCTCGTTTACTTAGTTCATATACCTTATTTCCAAAAAAGATTAGGACGCAATATCTTCAAGGTTTAATGAAGTTTTGGGATGTAATAGAAGACCCTGAAGTATTCTCAGCTTATTTGCAGCAGCAAAATACATATCCTCGTGGAGGAGTTGGACTCTTCTCGGCAACAGAACTGAATCTTAATGAGCTTGAAAACTTTATTGCAGTCTTTGCTCCTTTTCATTTGAGTGAGGGAGATAATAAAGTGGGTTATATTGGCACCATCGGATACATAAACCTGAATTATAAAACGATTGTACCTGCCTTGAAAACATCTGCTGATATCCTAAATAATATATTACGTGGTTGGTAATGATAACTCGAGAAGAAGCGTTAAAAATGGTTGATGAAAGGGTAAGCAATATTAATCTTAAGAAACACATGTATGCAGTCGCCGCTTGCTTAGAAGATTATGCAAAAGATCTGGGCGAAAATTCAGATATTTGGTATATAACAGGAATTCTTCATGATGCAGATTACGGAAAGTATCCAGAAATACATCCCGCACAAATAATAAAAGAATTAAATGAGTTAAACAGAGTTACACCTGGTCTCGTCCCGGAAGAAATTATTCACGCAATAGCTGGGCACGGAAATGGTGATCGCTTTGCGAGAAGAAATTCATTATTAGATCACTATCTTTATGCCTGTGACGAACTCGCTGGTTTTATTGTTGCTTGCTCATTAGTAAATCCTGAGCGTTTAGATGGAGTAAAAATCTCCAGTGTGACAAAAAGATTGAAAGACAAGGCATTTGCCAAAGGAGTAAATCGTGAGGATGTCTATGAAGGAATTGGACCAATAGGAAAAACACTTGAAGAACATATTGAACACTGTCATAAATCATTGCTAAGGATTAAAGATATTCTTGAATTATAATGTCGCTTTTTGATTTGTTCTTAGGTAGAAACAATCAATCTCTCTGGTCGGCACATCAAGTGTATGAGCAATTTTCAAAAGCAGAAAAATCAGGTATATTTCCTCTTAAGAATACTTTTCCTAAGAAGATTCATTTACAATCACGTTTCTGGGACGAATGTAGAGATCTACATACAATGACACTAAAGGATGAGCACGAGCGTGCAATAGATTTTTGGTGGGTGGATGGTGATATTTGTGCAACTCCACAGACACGGGGAGAGAGAGGATCTGTTACTTCAGGATACAGTCTGCAAATTAAATATGCGCCAGACTTTAATGACTATGCAACAAAATACGTTTTTGCAGATGGTCAAGAAATCTTAAAAAAATCTCTCTATACTTCACAAATACCAACGACTTCTCTAGTTTCACATCTATTCAACTTGCATAGCCATCCTCCTCATTATTTTGAATCACAAAAAGAACCGATTTATTCATTCTTTTCTGCAATAGATATTAAGAGTCTTTTTGCAACAAATGCAGTAGCGCTTGGTATGGTTTCTGATAAAGTAACACTTCTTTGTAAAACAGTAGAATCTCCAAAGATACTTCCATTAGATATTTCAGATTCACAGATCACTCAAGAATATTTACGACAAGAATTGCATATTGTGATGTATACTGGACACTGGAATAAAGGAGAACTATATCAAATGACAGATGAATAAATGGAATATCCGTGGCTTATAGAACAGAAAGGTAATACATATGTGATTAATAAACCTTATGGTTTGCCTAGTTTCTTTGTCGTAGAAATATATAAGGCCTTACTTCATAATAAAGTTGGTCATGGAGGAACGCTCGATCCCCTTGCAACGGGAAAGCTTCTTATTCTGACGGGTAATGATACAAAAAAAGCGGATATCTATTTAGCAGGGCAGAAAACATATGAATTCACAATGCTATTGGGTTTATATACAATTTCAGGAGATTTAGAACAACAATTGCAGTATGCAGCGTCTCACGTAGTAACAAGAGAAGAGTGTGATATAGCTGTCCGAGGTTTTCAAGGAGAGTATCTGCAAGAAGTACCTTCCTTTAGTGCAGTAAAATCTCAAGGCCAGGCACTGTATAAAGGAGCAGCGGCGGGTAAAGAACGACCAATTGATATTCCTCCAAGATTAGTGAGTATTCCAGAAATCTTACTTACGGATTTTGATCTTATAATTGGAACGCATCTAAAGCAAAAACTACAAGAATCCAGAAAAACCTTACGAGAAGTTCAGGAAGAAGCTCAAAGAATATTCAAAGATTTAGCCGGAAGGGAGCAATTTAAATATCAAAACATTTGTAAGGTTATTGACATTGCACTGGAGCAAAATCAAAACAGTATTGACGATAAAAGGGAGTATTGTCTGCTTACAATAGCTGCAACTGTTTCAAAGGGAACATATATTCGAACACTTGCAGATGATATTGGGAAGAAGTTAGGATCGAGGGGAGTAGTGTTCTCTTTGGTCCGCACAGAAGTTTGACAGTAATAGGCTCAGTCGTGTAAAATTCCGGTATGACTGATTACGCGATTATAAAGAGAGGAAAACACCAATTCTTCGTTGAGAAGGGTAAATATATTGATATGCCGCAATTAGATGCAGAAAAATCAGCAGAAGTTGAATTCCCAGAAGTAATTCTTACGAACATTGAAGGTAAGTTAGAAATAGGAAAACCTTTAGTAGAGAAAGTAATCGTAAAAGGTAGAGTACTAAGACATATTAAGACAGAAAAAGAACTTGGTTCAAAATTCAAAGCAAAGTCTCGTTATAGAAAACAGTGGGGTTTCCGACAGTTTCTTACGAGAGTCAAAATAGAAGATATTTCCGTAGTAAAGTAAAAAATGTACCTCTTTTTCTTGGGGACACAAAAATCCGTCTCGTTAGCAGAAGTTATCTCCGTATTTAGTTCTAATGTTGAATGGATATCTGATATTCTCGTTTTGGCCAGAGATGAATTTGAGGATATTACTGAAAGAGCTAGAAACCTTGGAGGTATCCCTCGTGTTGATAAAGTTATTCAAGAATTTCCAAGAACAGAAAACCTAGAGTCAATATATCGAAAGATAGCCAGTCTGGTGGAAGCAAACGAATCTAAGAAATATACAATTAGTCTTTCATTAAAGTCCGAAAAAGATACTTTCCTTGAGATTAAAGTAGCAGCAAAGATCATTGGAAAGAACCCAGAGGGTGATCGTCAGAACAGTATAGCAACGCCAACAACAGCATTTTACGTCACACAAAAAGGCGGTAGGAACTTTTCGATAGTAGAGACAAAGGAATCATTATTACTTTCAGAAACAGTATTTATTCAAGACCCTAATTATTGGACAATGATTGATTTCGATCGACCGCATAAAGAGAAAGAAGTTGGTATGCTTCCAGCAAAGCTTGCGAGAATAATGATTAATCTTTCGCAACCATTAAAGGGTTCTTATGTATTTGACCCGTTTATCGGTCTTGGAACAATAGCTATGCAGGCAGACTTGCTTGGGCACCGAGTTATAGGTACAGATATTAATGCTCAAAATGTTGATTATGCAGAAGAGAATTGTCTTTGGATGGTCAAAAAAGGAATATCGGCGAGTCGAGACAAGGTATTTGCTGTTCACGACATTCGAAAGCCGTATCCAGACAACATTGGAAAGAGGGATATTACTGCAATTGTTTGTGAACCATTCTTAGGTCCCATGAGATCGAAGCCATTTTCATCAAAAGGCGAAGCAGATAAAAGTTTTCGTCAGCATGTAAGGCCACTCCTTCTAGCCCTTCTTGAGAGAGCTGGAGAGATACTTCCAAAGGATTGTAGGTTGGTCTTTGTGAAGCCTCTTTCTAAATACATTGAAAATGGTCAGACTCAGTGGTATAATCCTCAAGTTCAGTTCCCGATAGAAATATGGAAAGATTGGGCAAAAGATCACAAACTTCGTGCACTAGAGTGGGTCCAAAAAGATTCAACAATAGGCAGAGAAATTGTCGTTTTAACGAAAATTAAATAAATTCACGTGAGCCAGAATGGCACATGTCAAAGCTGGTTCGTCCAGTGCAAGTCAGAAAGGTAATGTTGTTGGTAAGAGAAGAGGCCTGAAGGTTAATACTGGTGAATTTGTTAATGGTGGACAGATCATTGTTCGACAAACTGGTGTTGTTTATCATCCAGGGAAGAATACAAAGATTGCTCGAGATCATTCAATTATCTCAGTAAAAGCAGGTATCGTCTCTTTCTCATATCTTCGAAGAACAAAGGGAGTAAAAACTGTTGTAAACGTTTTTGAACAAAAGGCATAGTTTTATCATATTTTCACGTTCCGAGGTCTCATAGATTTTCTTGATTGTTTTGTTTATAATTTAGCATGCCGGGGTGGTGAAATGGCAGACACGCATGGCTTAGAACCATGTGCTCTTTATCGGGCTTGCAGGTTCGAGTCCTGTCCTCGGCATTCTGAGTAAACCGAGTAACTACTCGATTTACTCAGAATTGTTTTTGTCGGGACGAGAAACCCGAACTTAAATAATAACAATTTATTGTTTAAGTGAATGGATGGGCCCGAGGAACAATACTTTAAAAATAATTACAGATATTGAGAGGTGGGCGAGTCCTGTCCTCGGCATATTTTAAAATTAGTACTCCATTTATGCTAGAAATAAGAGCACCAACTATTAAAGATCTGGATAAACTTTGTAAGTTAAATGAAAAGATCTTTTATGTGGGTAAGCAAAAAGGTCTCAGCCGAGTATGGTTGAGCTGCTACGTTGGAAATAAAGAAGCGATTTCCTTTTACAAGAAAAAGGGTTTTAGTGAAATAGATATTGGGCTAGAAAGAGACATTTAGTTTCACAGTATCTCACGCTCTTGCTTGAAAAGTTTCACGTTTTTTGGTTTAATACATACAAGCCGCTATCGTCTATCGGTTAGGACATTGGATTTTCAATCCAAGAGGCCGGGTTCGACTCCCGGTAGCGGCATTCTCTATATTTAGGTTTTTACCTAAATATAGAGAATAAATCTTCGGGAGTAGAAGACACCACAGAAAATGACAACGATTTGTTATTTTCTGTGGTGGGGGGTTGAGGACTGCGAGTTTCTTGAATGAAGTGAATAGAAACTCCTGAACGTGGCAGACTCCCGGACTATAAAGGTACCTTAATTGAGAAAAAGTTGTATCTTTAAATCCCGAAATTGTGCTAAGCTCTTACAAATAAGGTAATAAAACAAAAAAAATGGTAAATGTCCTCAAAAAGATTCTTGATTCTCTCGAGTTTTACATACTTGCTGGAGTTCTTTTTGTTGTCATTTGGTATTTTATTCTTAGCCCTCGTCGGGTAGATGGTGAATCAATGTACCCATATCTTCACAACTTTGATTATGTACTCATGTACAAGCTTGAATATCTTTCTTCAAACCCACAACGCGGAGATGTTGTCGTATTCAAACACTCAGCCTTAGAGGATTATATTAAAAGAGTTATTGCTCTTCCAGGAGAAACAATCCTAGTACAAGATGGAAAAGTATCAATAAACGGAAAGCGCTTGGATGAAACAGCATATCTTGGAGAGTCTGTTCAGACTTTTGGTAGTGCGGCTATTAAGGAAGGAGTTCCCTATGTTGTTCCTACTAATCAATATGTCCTCCTTGGAGATAATAGAACAAATAGCACAGACTCTCGAGCTCTTGGGGCAATCCCTAAGGAAGCAATCGAGGGTAGAGGAGTGATTGTTTGGTTTCCTCCACAGAATACGAAATTAATAAATAGAGTAACTTATCAACAATAATATATGGCATTAAAAATTTCTTTAGTACAAACCCTCGACAAGCAATATATTTCTGAAAGTTCAGTCGCAAGTCTTAAGGTTTTTGCAAAAGTTCCGGTACGAAATATCTCGGTAAGCCAGTCATTAGAATATGCAGAGGATGTACGAAAAGATGGACAGCGTTTGCCTGTTGTATGTTTTAGAACTCCAAATGGTCCAGAGGTAGTTCTTGGTGAATTGTATTTGCGTGTATTAAAACTCGCTTCTCTGGAAACCTGCATGATTGTATATGTTGACGAAATCCCTATAGAAATTCTTCAATTGATTATCCTTGCCTATATTGATGAGAAATTTATGTCTATGGCGGAACAAATAGTTCTTTTGAATTACCTTGCTAACGAAAAAAAGATTCCTCATGCGCAATTAGCATTACGCTTCCGTCAAAGTAGAACGGTTATTACAAATAGAATTCGATTATTTGCACTTCCCTATGAGGTTATGTCTGGCCTCGTAAATGACGATATTAGTGAAGGTCATGCTCGAAGCATTCTCAGTCTTAAAAGGAATGACTTAATGGTGAATGCTTATGAAATTGTTAAAAAAGATGAGCTTTCGGTGCGAGAATCTGAGGAATTAGTTCGCCGTCTCTTAGGTCGGTCAAAGAGAATAAAGCAATCGACAATTAAGCTTCCTTCGGATATGGAAGAATGGAATCGAAATCTTGAAGACCTCTTCGAAACCAAGGTATATCTTCAGCAAATGATGAGAGGTGGAAGAATGGTTATTACGTTCAAGAGTAAGGAAGATCTTAAGAGAATTCTTGGAAAGATGGGACTTGCCTAAAGTTCGTTATCTGTAAATACATAATCAGCAGTATCTTGTTCAGATTCATTATTATCATTGACTTGTTCGACTATTTGTTGTGATAAAGAATAAAAAGTTCCTCTGCCCATACCGACTGGTACCGCAAGCCCTTTCTCGACTAGATCCTTGAGGTCGCGGAAGGCTGTTGCAATAGCAATATTATTAAGAAGGGCATATTTACGCCTCGACAACTTTTTCTTCTGTCTTAGTACTCCCAGACCCTTCAATTGCCTATCGTTAAGGGTATTCAAAATCTCTTCGGGGATAGTATTTTGTTGTTCCCAATTACTTTGTAACGCATCCGCAGCAGTTTTATATTCTTTAAGAATCTTTTCGACAAAGTCTTCGATGTTTGGTGCGCTGATAATATTCTGTTTAGTCAAACTTTCAAAAGCAACGGTGGTAAGTGAAATCAAATTCCTTGCTGCATAAGGAGTCGACTTCAAGATCGCATAAAAACAAATAAGCCCCGTTTGCAAGTTAAACCTCATAAATGGGTAAGCATGCAAGAAATAATAAAGAAAGAGTGTCGCCCTTAGCAAAGGATGTTCAATTTCTTTTTCGGAGTTAATGAACTTAACCTGATTAAAAGACTCAAGTAGAAAAGTTGTTGGGCGATTGCGGAAACTATCATGCTCGATAATAGGATTCTCTTTTTCTGCACGCAGCTTTCCCTCATCCCAAAAATCCACGTACCCCTCGCTGAGCAACTTATTAATATGCTGAATAGATGTCAGTGCTAACGGCAAATCTTTTTGAGACTGTGTATACCGCATTGCAGCAATACAATTCTTAATAATTCGATATGGATGCTTTTGAATGTTCAATTCTTTACCCGAGTATATCCTCTTCAATTCAATATCTTTAAATGATAATTCCATCGACATTGCTAAACCGTTTAAGTCCTGAATGACGACTTTCTTTCGAATATTTGCAATAAAAGATCGATACTGTTCATTTGTCGGAATGCTGTACACAAAGCGCTCTATATCCAATAGTGTCTGTAACATTGTATTTGTGATTGCAATTCTCATAGTTGTAATTTCTTATCAATACTTAATGACTTAATCATGCGAGTTTTCGCTCTGGGCTTGATCCGATTCTTAGACGTTTCGTCTCTGGCATATTATAATACATCGAGGAAACAAATGGAGAGGTGACCGAGTGGTTGAAAGTGCCGTTCTCGAAAAACGGTTTAGGCCTTGCCTAACGGGGGTTCGAATCCCTTCCTCTCCGCCAATTATCACTTTTGCCCGAAACGGCAGAGTGTGGAGTGTCACAAAGCGACACGGAATGCCAAGAACGCGCTACGCGCCAAGGTTTTTTCAAGTTTATGGCGAGCGTGCGCTCGGCGATGTGGAAGTTCGAACCAATCTTTTTGAGAAAATCCCGACCCTGTTCAGGATTTTCTTGTAAAGCGATTTTTTCGGCTTGGTTAGTGGCTTTTAGAAAATTTATCAAAGGTTCGAACCGATTATCGCTCTTTTGCTTTGAAGCAGTTAAATTCTCCGAAATGTCGATTTTTTGATTGAGCAGTTTTGTCTTTTTTGCAATATATTCTTCTTGCGACAATGCTCCATTTAATTGCAAATCGAGCAAACTATCCAACTTCTGCTCAATCTCGACTAATTCATTTCGTAGCTTCAATGCAAAAGAGCTTTCAGCTTGAATTTCCTGCGTGCGTTCCTTTTCTAATTCTTGCACGCACGCATCCACCCAAGAGGAAGACAAAGAAACTTTTTTGATTTCCTTTTGAATTTGAGAAGTGATGATTTCTTCTCTTGTATATCTCTGCGAACAAGGATTTTTTCGTTTGGTACATCGCAAATAGTTATGACCTTTCTGCGTTTCGGTAGTGATAAAACATCCACACTCTCCACAATAGAAAAATCCTCGATATACATAGGGCTTCAAATTTCTTCCCTTAGGTTTCGATTTCTTTTTCATCACTTCGGCAACTAAATCAAAAAGTTTCTTTGTGATAATCGGTTCATGCTTTCCGTCGTGAAATTCACCGTTGTATCTGATGACACCGTAGTAAATCGGATTTTTGAGCAGGTATTGATAATTTGAGACGGAAAGCATTTTACCTTTCTTTCCAACCAAGCCAGCTATGTTGATTTTCTTTCGGATTACGGACAGAGGGTATTCGCCAGTAGCGTAGATTTCAAAGGCCTTGCGGATATACTTCGCTTTCTCTTTATCTACCACAATACAGCGCTTTTCTTTATCATTTATATATCCAAGCGGAGCATACGCAGGCCAAATACCATTACGGAGCTTCTGACGAATACCCCTCCTTATATTTTCCGAAAGATTATCAACATAGTATTTCGATTGTCCAAAAGCGATATTGAGCATGAACTTTCCTTGCGGAGTGGAATCAAACCAAAAAGTTGGGAATTTTAGCGTGGATATTTTGCCTGTATCTATTAAATATATTATCTTTCCACCATCTATACTATTTCTCGCCAATCTATCGGGGTGCCACGCTACAATTCCCTCTGCTTCGCCGTCCTCTATGCGAGCGATCATTTCATTGAAAATATCTCTGCCCGGCTCTTTGGCAGTCTTGCTCTCTATAAATTCGCGAACCACATTCAGTCCCTCTTTCTTCGCGTACTCTTGCAACTCAAAGAGCTGGGCTTCAATAGATAAAACCTGTCGCTCTGGCTCATCCGTGGATTTGCGAGCATAGAGGAAGAACTTTTTGGTTTGATGATTCATATTATTCATACTTGTATTGAAAATTTAGCTTTGGACAATCGAAATTAAAAATCGCATAACAATCGCACACAGGGCGAACAAAAAGATTGGTTACAAAACTTCTGTTTTGTTTTGAGCAAGGCTCAAACGAACTTCCACATCGCCGAGCGCACGCTCGCCATAAACTTGAAAAAACCTTGGCGCGTAGCGCGTTCTTGGCATTCCGTGTCGCTTTGTGACACTCCACACTCTGCCGTTTCGGGCAAAAGTGATAATTGGCGGTGTTTCTTGGACGAAGTTCGAACTCTTTACGAGCAAAATCCGCAGGATTTTGATGACTGACGCACGCGCCGAGCGCGTGGTGGCTCCAAACTGAATCATACGCTCTGATTGCGCCTCGGGCGCGCTCGCGGACTCGCGCGGACAAATCCCAAAAATTTTCCTTCCTTCCCGATTTAATTCGGCGGGGGGTGTGGGGGGAGCCGACAAAAAATGGAAAGGAAATTTTTGGTTTTGCTTTCGCCGCTTCAGACTACGAAACGAGCAATCTAATTATCACATTTCTGTTTGCTCTTTTCTACATCTTCGCGGCGACCCGAGACGGATACAATTCGGTTTGCGCTAAGGCGCAAACAAATCTATATGTGCTTGCCCCGCCCGCCCTGTGCGCACACAAATCCCCGCCGTTTTATAATATTTCATAAAAACGGAGGGGATTGCTCCCGCTTCATTCAATAATTATAACTTCTCCATCTCTAATGGGTTTGTACGAAATATTATTTTCTTTACAATATGCAATTTCTTTTTCAATATCTGCCGATTCAGGATGGTTTGAGTCCCAATGAGGCACAAAGCGGAAGTCAACAAATCCAAGTCCGTCCCATAAAATTTCTTTCTGTTCGTTGTATGGCGTATCAAGGGGATCAACAATATCCATTCCCTTGAGGCTCGGAGCAAGAACACATCCCGCGGCACTATAGCCAGCATAGAGAAAATCAGTGTCACGAAGTTCTTTCAAGGTTTCATCAAGCCCACTCAATTTCATTGCTTGTCGTAAAACAAAGACATTGCCGCCACTAATGAAAATTGCGCCGAGTTTTTCGAGTTTATTTTTCAACTCGTCCCGCTTTCCGAAATAGTCCTGCAAATTAAGCATTTCAACTTCAAGACCAAGTTTACGGAGCGAACCCGTATCTTTTTCGTTTCGATTCGCACGGCGTGCTGGGTCAGCGCCAGTAAAATCCCTAGCGTTCGGAATATAGCCGATTTTGCCTTTTGGAACGAGATTTTTCAGTTTTTCTGTCTCGTTCCCGATTTCGTAAGATGATAAGTAATATTTCATAAATTTTTTGGTGAAAAATTCTTAATCAAAGTTATTCAGACTTTAAATCCTTTTCTATTGCATTAAGTTGATTTTCAAACTCATTATCCATGTTAAAAATCTTAAACTCATATTTTTTAGCTTCTTTCTCGAAATAATGGGAATATTCAACAATCATTTTTGCAATTAATTCATAGGTGCCCTCGTTTTTTGTTTTTCTAAGTATCCAATCATTCGGAGTAGTTGATTTGTGAATATCCTGTATAAATTTCCGCTCATCGTATTTTACAAGGAAAACTGCTTTGACGTGTTCTTGCCCAAATTTTTTAAAAATACGATCAACTATTTCTGGAGTAACTTGATACCCCTCAACAATAAAATCGTCTTTATCCGTCAGATAAGTCTCTGCCATCATACTGATTGCGTCGTACGTAGTTTCTCCTTGAGCAATATAGTTTTTAATTATTTCTTGCGGGGAATTTTTAGAATAAAACTCATCATTGCTTTCTTCACGTAGATAACTATGAGGAAAAAGAACGGCGTGTTTTTCCTTCGGTGTATATGACCAAACAATGTTTTGAAGCGTATCAGCCGAAATCCAAGGAATTTGAAATTTATTAGCTAGCTTTTTAGCTAAAGTTGTTTTTCCACATTTTGGAGGGCCACCAATTAAGTAAATCATAGCAAAAAATTTATTTTAATAATTCCTCAATGGGTACATTAAGGACTTTCGCAATTTTGCCCACCATTACGACAGACGGGGTTTTAATAACCCCGCTCTCAATTTTGGTAAGGGTCGTATATTTCACACCGGATTTTTGGGCAAAATCTTCTTGCGAAAGCCCTAACTTGTTCCGGTGTTTTTTGATGTTATCGCCAATGTTGTTACTAGTTGTCATATTTGCAGTATCTTGATAGTATGAAAGTGATTTGCTATACTTTCATTATCATACTATCAAAAATTATGATTTATTTCAATCTGTTAGCGGCGAAAGCAAAACCAAAAATTTCCTTTCCATTTTTTGTCGGCTCCCCCCACACCCCCCGCCGAATTAAATCGGGAAGGAAGGAAAATTTTTGGGATTTGTCCGCGCGC